>VTLG01010921.1_pt1 | contig 82863 bp, 101 predicted proteins | sample 4694571 | NCBI WGS metagenome assembly VTLG01 (sample SAMN12604809, study PRJNA352737) | marine metagenome | biome: ENVO:00000447; feature: ENVO:00000209|ENVO:00000569|ENVO:01000036; material: ENVO:00002151; isolation source: viral sequences binned using virsorter ...
AAGCTAAGTATATTCGTGTTGATAATCCTTATGACGTGACAAGAGAAAAAGTTTTCTCTAATTTAAAAGGTGAAGATGTGATGAATAAATGGAAATCTGACAAGCTAAATGTTTTGATTCCTATGGCTGGAGCAGGAAGTCGTTTCGCTCAGGCTGGATATACTTTCCCAAAGCCTCTTATTCAAGTGCATGATAAGCCGATGATTCAGCTCGTTACTGAAAACCTTGGGCTTGAGGCAAACTTTATCTATGTTGTACAGAAAGAACATAGAGAGAAGTATAACCTTGATGCCATGCTAAATTTAATTGCACCAAACTGTAAGGTGATTGAAGTTGATGGCATAACAGAGGGTGCGGCTTGTACTGCTCTTTTAGCAAAAGAATTTATTGATAATGATGATCCTCTGTTTTTTGCAAACTCAGATCAATATGTAGATTGGAATCCTGTTGAGTTTATGTACAATATGCAGGAGACTAATGCTGATGGTGGTATTGTAACATTTAAAGCCACTCATCCTAAATGGTCTTACGCTAAAGTAAACGAGTATGGAAAAGTAACAGAAGTTGCTGAGAAAAATCCTATCTCCAATAATGCTACAGTCGGTTACTACTACTGGAAGCATGGTTTTGACTTTGTTAAATACGCTGAGCAGATGATTGAAAAAGATATTCGTGTAAATAACGAATTTTATGTTTGTCCAGTATTTAATGAAGCTATTGAAGATAATAAAACCATTCGCACATATGATGCAAGTGGTATGTGGGGTCTAGGCACTCCAGAAGATTTAGACTACTATATTAATCATTTTGAGAGAAACTAATGAATAAGTCTGCTATCGTAGCTCCGATTCATCAGCCACATTTTGAGCGTGGTAGAGTATTCGTTGAAAGCTACAATAAACATTTTAATGATAATGATCTTTATCTTGTATTTTCTAACTCCGATGAGGCTAAATCCTTTACCTCTTCCAATTTAGATTTACAGTTTAATGCGATTGTGTGTGATGAAGTTCTTTACTGCCCAAAGCCTATTACACAAAAGAAAATTTATGGCGTGAAGTATATCTACAATACTCGAGAAGATATTGATTATGTCGCAGTTATCGATGTTGACATTCTCTTCACTAAAAACTTTGATTATGATACACAGTTTAAAGCGATAGTAGACAATAAAACTTTATATGCTTCTGAAATTAATAATGAAGGTATTAGAACTAAGGTAAGTGTTGAACCAGCGAAAAAGTTTTTTAACAGTATCGACTTTGAACAATTGAAGCAGATTACAAGAGACTTTAATTTATATTGGTGGTTTAATGATATTCCGGTTTACTCTAGGGAGTACTTCTTTGATTTTTTAAATTATATTAATTACAACGAAGTTCTGCCAAAAATTCTTTATTCGGATTTCGACTTTATTCTTTACTCTTACTATCTCTTGGTTAATGACATTTATCGCCTTAAAGTTCTGAAGGTTGATGGACAAGAGGCTCCTGTTCAAAATAAAGGTAGTTGGCTAGAGGGACAGGATATGTTCGAGGTAGAAACCTTCGATGCGCTATTTAAAAAATACTCTCCGATGTGGATTAAATATCCTATCGCAGAAGAATCTATGAAAAACGTTTTTATTAAACTACACACTGATCGAAAATAATGAAGAATGCTATCTTTCAATACTATCTAAATTTTAATGGAGTGGGCAAACAAGGCGTTCATTACCCAACAGAGGGCAAGCCTGACTGGGTTGAGCGTTCTGTGCAATATTTTAGAGAGTATGCTAAAAAACATAACGCAGAATATTTTTTCTTTGAAGATCGTTATGTCAATGCTACTTCTAATTTTTTTGAAATTTTAAGGCTGTATAAAGACCCGATCTTCGACCAGTTTGATAATGTACTCTACTTAGATGTAGATGTGATGCCAAAAAATATGGATGCTAACATCTTTGACATTCATTTCGGAGATGTTGCTGGATGGCCAGAGTGGCGTGCTCCTGAAATCTCAGTGCCAATTAATTGGAATGCAAACCATCAGATAGCCAATAGATTCGCCGACTTTGGTGCACCAGTGGTCCCTTCGAAGTCAGCTCCAACTAACCTTAGAATGATAAACTCTGGAGTTATGCTTTGGAAGAAACGTGCTAGGCTAAAAGCTAGAGAATCATTCGATGATCACGAAAAATGGTTTAATCATAAAAATGCGCTGTTAGATTCTAAGTGGACTAGCGCAGGACATAGTTCTCATTGCCTTGATCAGCCATTCCTTAATGCTATGTTTAATAAAAATAATTTTAAAGTAACTGAGCTGGGTATGGAATGGAATAGATTCCCAACAAAAAAAGAAAGCTTCCCTTGTAACTTTGCGCATTATGTTGGGGATTACAGATACAATATTCCAAAGATGTTTGAGGAATTATAATGAAAGTTGCAGTTTGCGTCTCGGGCTTGCCAAGAAGCAGTATCAGGGAGGATGTTAGACCTAACATTGAACGGCTCGAAGAAAATTTGCCTGATGCCGATTTTTATTTTAGCACATGGTTAAGTCAAAAAGAGTATATTAGTAAATATTTTCCTGATAAAACAGTAGCATTTTTTCCTGAGCCAAAGGTTGATTATCATCCTTTCGTTGATGCAGATATTGACTTTCATGAAGTTACCCCAAAGCTTGAAAAGACTATTAATCAAGCGAAGCAAAATAAAGTATTTCGAGAAACTTCTTCTCATCAAACGAAACAAATTTTAGCTCATGCATATGCAGTTGATTATATTACATCTGATTATGATACTATAATTAGAGCACGTTGGGATACATGGACAGCTAAAAACGCCAAGAAACATTTTAATAATTTTACTAAAATAGCTGCAGAGATGAATTGTGCAGTAGGCTTTGGCACTTTAAAAGAACACTGGAGTATGTTTAATCAACCCTTTAATATTTCTGATAACGAGGGGTATCATTATAATTTTCTTTTTGATCAATTAATTATTCATCCAAAGAAAATATTTAATACTGATAATGTATGGAAGCTACATAAAGAAAAACTACTTCTCGCTGCAGAGTTTGGCTGGTGGCAAGTTCTTTCTAAAAATAATAATCATATTTCTATATCTGGATTAGCCAACCCAGATAGAAGTGTATCTTCAGAGTTTTTAATTTAATGAAGACTTGTATTTTTCAATATTGGATTGGTGCAGAACCTCAGTGGGTCAAGATCAGCAAGAGAAAGTTTAAAGAATATGCTGATGCTGTTGGCGCAGATTATATATTTTCAAATCAATTAAAATACTGTAATAACTCTTACTTCGAAAATCTAAGAGTATTACATGATCCATTATTTTCTAAGTACGATAGAGTATTATATGTTGATGTGGATGTTATACCAGAAAACTTCAATAATATCTTCGATGAAAAAATTAGAGATGTTGGATTAATTCCAGAATACAGGCCAAAGGGTATGAATGCTGATCCATTTTTTGGATTGACAAAAGTCGAAATTCAATATAAACTAGCTGCATCATATTTTAAAGTTCCTGTTTATACTCCGAAGACAGTAAAAGCTTCATATTTAATGTTTAACAGTGGTGTTATTCTTTGGTCAAAAGAAGGAATACAAAAGGCTGCTAAACATTTTATGAACTGGGAAAGATGGCATTATATACTTGAAGGAAACATGTCTTTAGATCAGCCATATATAAATGGTCAGGTTCAAAAACATTTAGATTATACAGAACTAGAATTAAAATGGAACTGCTATCCTAAATTTAGATTTTATGAAGGTAAAGAGCCTAAAGAAATGAACTTCGTTCATTATACTGGCGGTAAGAAAAAATACATAGAGGAATATTATGAGTGAGTACACAAAAATTAATGTTGGTTGTGGTTGGGAAACTAGAGATGGCTGGTTAAACGTTGATAATACACAAAAACATCAACGAGTTAATTATCCAATCACGTTTATGGATGCAACTACAACTTGGCCTCATGAAGATAACACATTTGAGTATGTATTGAGCGAGCATATGATTGAGCATATTCCAGCTAAAAAAGGATTAGCATTCCTAAAAGAAGCATTTAGATGTTTACAAAGTGGAGGCGTGATTCGAGTCTCTTGCCCTGAGCGTGGTTTTTTTGAGTCTCTACCTGGGAATGACGATCATCCGTTCGTCGTAAATTATTCTAGAAAAATTTTTAACAGAGAGCCTTCCTTTGGCGTTTCTAAGCGCATTTCTGATAGGACTTTGTTTGAACAGGGGCATGTTTGGGTTCCAACAACACAGCAACTTATCGACCAAGTAGCTAAGGCAGGATTTGTTGATGTTAAAAGTGTTGAGTATGGTAAATCTGAACACGAGGCTTTTAATGGTATTGAAGTTAATGATGGTGTTCGTAATTGGGAGTCTGTAGTAGTCGAAGGAACTAAGCCATGAGTGAGATGAGAAAGCTTTTTGACAAATATAAATGTGACAAAGGTTGGTTTCATAACTATGAGGAAGTCTATGAGCCTGAATTTAAAGCTCTAAAAGAACAATCAATTAATATCTTAGACATTGGCATATGGAAAGGTGCGTCAATGGAGGCTTGGTTGGATTACTTCCCAAACGCAACAGTTTATGGGATTGATATTTTTACGAGAGTAACTCCAGAGGAAGTGCCAGTCTTATCAAAAGATAGAACTAAATGGTTGAAGGGAGATAGTACATCTCCTAAGATTGTGAAGGAAATTAAGAAAGCTTGGGGTAATATTAAATTCGATATTATAATTGACGATGGTAAACATACACCAGAAGCAAATCAGTTAACATTTAGGCATACCTTTCCTTTCTTAAAAGAAGACGGTAGATATTATGTCGAAGATGTTTGGCCGTTTGATATCATGACTCAGAAAGAAATTCAGGATCCTTGGTTAAAAAGAGATCCTGATGCATATAATCTTTTTAAATATATGCAATTTTTAAATGAAATTTTTCCTTATAAAACTAAACATTGGGATCTTCGGTATTTTACTACTCCAGATAGTTATGTTATTAGAGTAAATCGATGAAAGCATATGTCATTGCACTTTTTAATGATCAGTATAGTATAACCTGCGCTCGAAGAACTGTTAACACTGCCCGTGAGTTTAACAAAGACTTACATATTCAAATGGTTAAGGCTACTACTCCTGGAGAGACTATTGATTGGGAGTACACTTACCCTTTACAGGGAGAGAAAAAAGAAGATCATGGTTTACACTTAGTAGGCTATCGTTCAGACAATCACAGAAAAATTATGGCATGCGCTATTTCTCATCTTAAACTCTGGGACCTTTGTGTAGAAAAGAACGAGCCAATTATTATTCTCGAGCATGATGCTGTTTTTACTAGAAAATTTAAACTCTCAAGAATCTCCAATCATATCGAAGATGGTGATATTTGTATGATCAATGATCCACGTGGAGCTACTCGAAGAGGTCAGATGTATCATCAAAACATCATTAAATGGGACTATGGTATGCATGTTGTTGATGGTGTAAATATGCCTGATGAAAAAAATCCAGACGGTCTCGCTGGAAATAGCGCATATGTAATTACACCCTTAGCTGCTAAGAAAGCTGCAGAAATGCAAAGAGAGATTGGTCTTTGGCCGAATGATGCTTTGCTTTGCAGGCAGTTCTTCCCAAGAAAGCTCAAGTCTTATTACCCCTATATAACTAGAGTAGAGCAAAAACGTTCAACAACAACGAGTTAAATTATGATTGCCAAAGTGATTACCTTGATGAACACCCCACAGTCTGTCAAGGTTGCTAAAAGATGTGTTGAATCAGGTGCGGCGAATGGTGTAAATGTTGAATATTTTAATGCAGTCACACCTAAAAATGTAGATCAACTTATATATGATCATGAAATCGATACTCGATTTTTTAGAGAAAAGTGGTCTAGATATAAAAATGCTTTGTCAGCATTTATGTCTCATTACAGTTTATGGTTAGAATGTTTTCGCCGTCAAGAAGATTACTTGATCCTTGAACATGATGCAGTTATAATTGACGATATCCCGACATTTCTTCGAGGCGATATTATTAATTTAGGAAAGCCATCTTATGGTAAGTTTGACATCCCGACAAAGCTTGGAGAGGGGCGACTTACTTCCAAGCCATTTTTGCCCGGAGCGCATGGCTATTACATCACACCAAAAGGCGCAAAAGATCTCATCGTCGAGGCAAAGCGAATGGCAAAACCAACGGATCTATTCATCCGCCGTGAAAAGTTTGAGGTTACTGAATATTACCCTTGGCCAGTAGAGGCACGTGATACATTTACAACGATTCAAAGAGAAGATGGTATTCAAGCCAAACATAATTTTCTGATAAAAGGCAAGATGGATATTATTAATGTTCGATAAAGCTTTCCTTACAGGTTGTGATGATAACACAGAATGGATGTTGAAGTGGTGGTTTACTGAATATTCAAAGCATAATACTATTCCAGTCATCTTTGCTGACTTTGGTGTTAGTGAGGAGATTCGAGAATATGCTGAAAAAAATTTCGCTAAGGTCATCACGCTAACTGGACGAGAAGATAAAAACTGGTTCTTGAAACCAGAGGCTATGATTCGTGCATCAAAATTCTCAAAGAAAACTTGTTGGATTGACACTGATTGTCAGGTGTTACGGAGTATTTCAACGATTTTTAACTACTGTCAGGAAAATAAACTGGGAATGGTTGAAGACTTACCCTGGTCAAAACGCAGAGGAGAGACATGGCATAACTCTGGAGTCGTTTTATTTGAGGGTACGCCCAAAATCTTAAGAGATTGGAGAACTCAGATTAATGAAAGTCCGACTGTTGGAGATCAAGAGGTCTTACACTTAATGTTAAGAGGCGATCCATTAAAGAAGCGATTATATATTGAAGACTTACCTAATATTTACAACTGGTTACGTATTCAGCTTTTAGATGGTCAGGACTCCTCAAAGAAAAAGATTATTCATTGGACAGGTTTTAAAGGTAAAGCGCAGATAAGAAAGATGATTAAAAATGCCTAGAGTCGCTCATGTTATTGGTAATGGTCATGCATCCAATCTTTACACTCCTCAAAAAGGAATAAAGATTTGTTGTAACTTACCTCCTTTCGAAATCCCTAATATTGCTTTATCTTGTATGGTAGATTTCAAGATGATGAAAGCTCTTTATGAGGGATCGTTAGAAAACCCATATACTTGGGTGTTAGGTATGCGTCCAAAGATGTATATGGAGAATCATAGCGACTTTAGATTAAAGCATATGGCACAGGTAAAAGAGTTTTATACTACTTTGCCTAAATATGCAGGTAATGGTGGGCAAGGTTATACTAATTTTAATTGTGGACATTTTGCTCTACACTACACATGTAATAAAATTCAGCCAGAGGAAGTGCATATCTGGGGGTTTGATTCATTAATGGACTTTGATATTCGTTCAAGAACAGACTTTTATCTTAATTCTGATAGAGGTGGAATGAATACACAACGACTGTCGCAGACATGGCGATCAATTACACATGGCGTTTTTAACGAGTTTAATAATATTCAGTTTATTGTCCATCACAAACACAGCAATATGAAGATCAAAAAGCCAGATAACGTAGAGGTTATTGTTCACAAATGAAAATCTTAATAGCATATCCAAATTTGCCGCTAATGTTTTCTCCGGCAATCAGCGTGGGTATCTTTACAGCTATTGCGAAAGAGCAAGAATGTGAAGTAGATATTTTTGAGACCACGTATTATACAAATCAGTTTATGAATAGGCATATCGAAATGACTAATGTCGGCGCCAACAATGGTGGACATGAAGACAGCAAGAAGATTCTGACAACTAGAGATCCAAAGAATGTCATTCCTGATTTCAAAGAAAAGGTTGAATCATTTAAACCAGATTTAATTTTAATGTCTTTGACTGAGAATGTTTATACTCAAGGTATTGAAATGCTCGAATCTATTCGAGAAAAAAATATTCCAAACATTGTAGGTGGAGTTTTTGCTAGAGATGGTAAAAGGTTTCTTTTAAAACATGATGTCGTAGATCAGATTTGTCATCATGAAGGAGAAGGTGTTGTCCGAGACGCCATTCAACGCCTCAAAGAAAATAAACCATTACATGATATTCCTGGAACAACATATCGGTTTGATGATCATGCGCATGTAAATCCAGAGCAAGAACTTTGTAATCTCTCTGAGGTTATGCCAGATTTTTCTTTGTTTGATCAAAATCGTTGGATTCGCCCAATGGGTGGGAGGTCTTTCAGGACTACGATTCCTATGGAAACTTATAGGGGATGTCCATACAATTGTACTTATTGCAATTCACCTTCACAAAGAGCGTTTTCTAAAGAGAATAATCAAGGTAACTTTATGCGCAGAAAAAGTGCAGATGTTATCGAGAAAGAGCTGCAGCATTATTTGGAATCATACTCTCCGGATTTAATATTATTCATTGACGATTCTTTCTTAGCTCGTCCCAAGAAAGAACTTGAAGAATTTTCTAATATGTGGTCCAAGTATAAAGTTCCTTTTTGGATGAATACACGTGTAGAAAATTGTTCTCCCGAAGTTTTAGACATGATGAATCATGCAGGAATTTATCGCATGACATTTGGTCTCGAATCGGGAAATGAACAGTATCGAAAAGAGGTTCTTTCAAGAAATGTAAAACAAGAAGTGTATCATGAATATTTTGAATATATTAATGAATCAGATATTCCATATTCTTTAAATGCCATTATTGGTATGCCATATGAGACACCATCAATGATTGAGGATACAGCGAGATTAGTACATCGTGCTAGAGGATATGATGGAGTGACGATATCAACATTTGTTCCATATGTTGGAACAGGTCTCCGAACTATGGCCGAAAATGCAGGATTTGTAGATAAAGATTTTACAGATGATCTTGAGGGCGGATTGTTAGGAAATTATGTTCTTAACATGCCAAAGCCTTATGTTCAATCTAATGAAGTTTATGATTATCAAAAAATCTTTTCTCTCCTGGCATTCTTTGATGAGTCACGTTGGGATGAGATCAAAGCCTCGCTGAAGGATGAAAAAAAGTATCAGCAATTGTTGGATGAGTATAAAAGTCTGCATTGGTCGAAATACCAAGAAGGTGGTAAAACTAGAATTAAAAGACTTGACAAAAAAATTAAATCGAAGTATACTAAACCATTTGGTATTAAAGCATGGTCAAAAGGCTGTGCTAAACACGATGAAAGTTCTTCATTTAGATTTGAGGTTATGGCAGCGGCATCATGATAACATATTTAATTCCTTGTAGATTAGAAAGCACTCGGTATCCAAATAAACCTTTGCTGGATATTTGTGGACTTCCAATGTTTGCTCATGTATATTTTCGCACTCTGATGGCAGTGGGAGATAATGATAACATTTTCGTTTGCACACATAATACTGAGATTATGGAGGAGTGTGAGCGATTAGGTATTGAATATATCGAGACTGATCAACTACCTGTGAACGGCACTGAGCGAATCGCACAAGCAGCAGATAAACTAGGATTATCTGGATCAGACATCGTAGTGAACGTGCAGGGAGATGATCCTATGGTCAATCCTGAAGATTTAATTGCGCTCGCAAATTATCATAAGAAAAACTCTGACGTGGACATTATACTTCCTCACATTAAAATGGAAGAGCCGAGAACAGATCTTTTATCCGGTCATATCGTGACAGATTCTTATGATAATATTTTACTTATTTCTAGAAATCCGATTCCATCAAACTTTAGAAAAAAGATTCCGTACAAAAAGACTTTGAGTATTCAGTCATTTAGAGCAGATGCTTTGTATGAGTTTGAAGCTGAGCCTGAAACTGACCTTGAAAAGATTGAAGGTATCGAACATCTTCGAGCAATCGATATGGGATTAAATATCAAAACTTTTGAACTAGAACGAGAATACACTCCTGTTGATGTTCCAGAACAATATGAAATTATTTGTAAAAAAATGGTTGACGACCCATTGTTTTTAGAGTATAGTCATCTTGTTACTAAAGAGTAAGGACTAATCTAATGAATAACTGGTACGCAGGTGAACGTCGCCTTTACGAAAATCGCTCTACTAAAGAGCTCGCTGAAACTGCTCACATTATTGAGTTTGGCGGTGGATCGATTTATCCTCGACGTCAAGTTCGTCTCGAGGTGATTAAACAAATTCTTGCTGAGCGAAGCAATGATAATATTATCGTTCAAAACGAAGGAGAACTATAATGCCACGTGGTCGTCCAAAAGGCTCAAAAAATAAACCTAAAAAACATGATGGAGGTATGACTCGTCCAGATGATATTGAATCAACAGAAAATCTTCAGTTTCAGAAAGGACATATCGTCTGGTCAAACTACAATCCCAAAAAGAAAGGATTGACTGCAAGGATGTATGGATCCTTGAATAAGGATTGGCATAAAGTTATCGAGGCTGATGGTGAGATGTCATTCAATGGTGTCCTTAAACTCACTCAACCTAAAAATGGTAAACCTTACTATGAACTAAGAGATGGTCGGCGCTTCGATGTGTTCGGCTGGCCATTAGATACCTAAAACTTTACACGATAGTTGAAAAAAAGTTAAAAAAAGGGGTTGCTTTTGCGACCCTTTTTTATTATATTGTATTTATGAGTTAAAAACGAAAGGTTCTCATATGGTCATTAACGAAAAACTCCTTAAAGATATTCATAACGCTGATTGGGACACTCTTAACTTATTGCTTAAAGAGATCAATGGTCGGCGTCGTGTTCTTCTAAAGGACATTTCTACTAAATTCACTGTAGGTCAAATGGTCGAGTTTACTACTAAGAAAGGTAATGTTGAGCGTGGTAAGATCGAAAAGATCAATCGCAAGACGATCTCTGTTCGGACTAGTCCTTTTGAACGTTGGAGAGTTGGCCCAAGTTACCTACGACCAGTCAAAGCTGATCCTGCCACCCCTACAACTCTGGGGCACTTAGGACCATTGCCAGAGTTTAAAAACTAAAAAAGTTGAAATTTTTTAAAAATAGGGGTTGACATTTATAGTGTTAACCCTTATATTAAAAACATGAGTTTGATATGAAAGGAAATCAAAATGGCTCACGAAATTGAAATGATTAACGGTGTTGCTCAGATGGCTTATGCTGGCGAGACTCCTTGGCATGGTCTGGGCACTGAAGTGTCTGACGACATTAGCACTGACGGTATGATGAAAGCAGCTGGCCTTGACTGGTCTGTGACCAAGCAGCCTATGTACTACATGGATGATCTTGGTGAGATGGGTGAAGTTCCGGGCAAGACTGCTCTGGTTCGCTCCTCTGATAACAAGGTCATGGACATTGTTGGTTCTGACTGGAACCCTGTACAGAACGTAGAAGCATTCGACTTCTTCCGTGAGTTTGTTGATGCTGGCGACATGCAGATGCATACCGCTGGTTCCCTTAAGGACGGCAAGATGGTCTGGGCTCTGGCTAAGGTCAATGATGGCTTTACTATCAAGACCGCACAGGGTGAAGACTCTGTTGAGTCCTACCTGCTGTTCTCTAATCCACACCAGTACGGTAAGTCTATCGACGTTCGGTTCACTCCGATCCGTGTAGTGTGTAACAACACTCTGACTCTCTCCCTGAACCAAAACGTAGATCAGTATGTACGTGTCGGTCACCAGCGTCCATTTAACGCTGAAGATGCTCATGCTGCTCTGGGTATGGCTCAGCAGAAGCTGGAGACCTACAAGGAAGCAGCTGAATACCTCTCTCAGAAAAGCTATACGGTTGATCAAATGATCAACTACTTTAACGAAGTCTTCCCCTCTGCTTCTGATCGTGACTCTAACAAGGCTCGTGAGGCTCAAGAGGTCATGCACACCCAAGCTGGCGCAGAGCTTGGTGAAGGCACCTTCTGGCAGCTGTTTAACACTGTCACTTACATGACTGATCACACTCTGGGTCGCAACAGCGATACCCGTCTTCAGTCTTCTTGGTATGGTTACAACCAGAACGTGAAGAAGAAGGCTCTGGAGCTGGCAGTTAACATGTAATTTTGAACGGGAGGGCTATCGCCCTCCTCTAACCCTTTTTAGGAGGAATATGATGTTTCGCTATTTTTTGCAGTTTATGGTCTTACCAGTTGGCGTAATGTTTATGGCATTGGTATTTTCATTTATCACTGTAGCGTTTGGTCCTGCTTGGCTGCAGTAGATAAAATTTTACACGATAGTTGAAAAAAAATCGAATATAGGGCTTTACATTCCTGCAAAAAGTCCTATATTCATATGTGTAAGAAAGAAAGGAAATCGAAATGCAGTACAAAGTTCTCCAGATTCAACTCTCCGAAGCTGAAAGAGAAATGGTCAACAGCGGTATTGAGCTTCGTAAGCACGTGCTTAAAAGTGATATGTTTGGTAAGGACGTCGTTCCAAACGCTACTAAGGCTATGGACCTTGGTTACTACGATCACGTCCTGACCATCAATGGTGTTGATCTTGATGATGCATTCTACAAGGGTAACTTTCCTCATGATCATCTCAAAGATGTTAAGGCACACGATACCTTCTCCTCCGTCTCCGTAGGCGATATTATCGTAGATGAAAACGATCAAGCTTTCGTAGTCGATACTTTCGGCTTCGAACAACTCTCAGCATAAGGAATGCATAATGTTTGAAGTAATCTACAACTTTACCGGAAACCAGCTTGCTAACAACGTCCAGTGTGGCATATTCGACACTATCGAGGATGCTCGTGAGTACATTCTCGATCAGTTCGATCGGCTGGTAGAAGATACCACCGACTGGGAAACTGGTAAGGGTATGGTCGAGGAAGAGGGTTGGTATGAAAACTTTATTCTCGACAAGTACGAGATTCGTCAGATGGAGGTGACTCTTAATTAATGAAGGCTCAAACTGGTTACGTCACTTTGAAGAAGGCTTTAGTAGAGGGAAGACCTACAATGGAACATTTGGTACATCGAATTATCAGGGATAATACCTGTGTTATTGAAGGCTCTGAATCTGAGCTGCAGGAGTGTTGGCGGCTGGTTTCTAATTGGCGAATGCAAGAGGAGTGTAAGGAGCGTAAGCTTGATTACGATTGGATTCGTAAACTGAATGACGCTGATTTTGCCATTGCACAACGCATTGATGAACTCAAGGCTATTGACTCCGCAACTGACTAAATAAAATTATGCGATATATTTTTATTCTGTTACTTTTTATTGGGTCTGCATCTGTATCTCAGGCGCAGACCTATCTTAATTGTACTGAGATAACTGTCGAAGCACGTGATTATACACACATATCAAAAAATCTTCCTACTCGCAATAATAATCCAGGAAACATTCGAAAAACACTGGTAAACTATTTTGGAGAGACGAATGTTGATGCAACGTATGAATCTTTTTCTTCTCCTATCTGGGGATATGCCGCTATGTTTGACCTTTTGTATCGTCTGTATTCTGGACTCACTCTAAAGGAGGCTATTTATAAGTGGGCTCCGCCGAGCGAGAATGACTCTGAGCGTTATGTGAAATTTGTCTCTGGTGAGGTTGGGGTTAATCCAAACAAATATATTATTGATGTTGATAATCCTTCTATTATGGCAGTGGCTAAATACATGTCGGTGCTCGAAGGGATGAAAGGATTTTCTGATTTCGATATTGAGCTTGGTTATATGCTTTGGGAAGTTTGTTATTATGGTTAGGCGATATATAAATACTACTATATTTTATAGTAATAGGTTGTAAAGCATATGAGCTTGACTAGAACATTTCTTCCAGCTTCAGGTGCGCTTTCAGTAGGTGATACAGCTGGAAGTGATAGAAGTATTTCCGTTAGATTTGGTGGAGATGTTCCTCATAGTTTATCTGAATATTACAATCAAGGAACCAATACCGCAAATAACGAAACAATTCCTGCTTCTGGCGCTTTGAGCTTTAGTGATTTTTATAATAAAACTGAACTAATTACGGTGGATACCCAAACAACTGGCGCCGAATTTAACACTACTCGAAGCACTAGTGCTTTTACTAGTGCGATTACTACCTTTACTACATTTTTTAATACTACCGGAACTACATCTGGAAACACAACATTCTCTACTTCTGGCAATACAAGTTTTACTACAAATTTTTTTACCACTGGTAATACATCATTTACTACTAGCTTTCTTACTAATAACCCTTTTAGTTTTACAAGCAGAACTACCTCCCGTTTCACTAGTGGTAATACCTCCGCAACCACCAATAGATTAACTTTCGGCTTTACAAGTAGATCAACGAGTTTTTCCACCACTGGTCAAACAGGGATACTTACCTCCCGAGGCACTGCGGGTGTTACTACCTTTAACACTTCAGTGGCAACTCAGTCTTCCATCGGGACCGTAAAGCTATCCAGATATAATCCAACTCCTCCGACTTAAAGGAACTTTCGATGGAAAGCGTAAAATCACAAACAATTAAAGAAAATTTATCAGACGATTCTAGGATCGGAGACCTAAAACCTACAGCGAATGTAGAAAGGTTAAAAGAGGTTGAGGAAATTATCAAATCTAATTGTCCCTTAACTGCCTCTTTTGATGTAGCACCATTACAGCAACCATATTTTACTGAATTTACATATACTAATTTTAATAATTGGTTCTATGTGACGACAATGTCGCCAGAATTTAATGCTCGATACACAATGAGCATGAGTAAACTTGTAAAAACAAAAAGCAGTATTTTTACTTTAGCTGATAAGTATGAAACGAACAGCTTTGATGGCGATCTTCAAAAGAGCGGTATTGATGGAGTTGTATTTCTTCCTGGTTCGAATCTAGAAAAGTTAATCGATTATGCCTTATTAGATAAGGTTATGATGGATCCTAAAAATATTATAAAAGTACATCCCTTAACCAATGATGAGATGCTAAGAAGAATTGGAATGAGATATGGGTATTATAGAATTATTGGACCTGAATTTTCTGGAGTGGACATTTTAAAGCAAGCATCAAAAGTGTTTTATACAGAAAATTCAGAAATGGGATTATATGCCATTGATATGGGCAAGCCAGCCGAAAGTATCAGTCGCCTAGCAATTAATCAAGCGGGTACATATTTTACTATTTACGACTATATTAATAAATTCAGCGATCTTACTACAATTAAAAAACAGCAAACCCTTTGGAAATTCTTTGATAATTATACTGGAATTTTAAATATTAATGATAGTGATGAAGTTATTGAAGCTGAAATAAAATCTTACTATAATACTGCGACAGAGTTACGAGGTAAATATGCTCCGGTCCTCCCTAAATTTGACTATGGGCTTTGGGCAAATCTGAGTAGCGAAAAATAATCATAAGTTTTATAATATGGTAAAAATTGAATGAGTGAAATAACTTTTAAAATTGAAGAGTCGCTGTATAATGTTGTGGATAATCCGACGCCAGCGAAAAAGTTAGTTCCTGATTGGTATAAGAAAATGAGCGTACATATTTCTGACGCCTCTAAAATGCCAGTTATGCCAAATCAAGAAAGTGGCGCTAACCTATCAATTAAAGCATGTATTCCCATACAGGATGAACTTTTATCTGGGTATATTATCACTATGCCCCAAGACCTGTATATTTTTAAAGACGGCTCAGAAATGTTTACACGGTGGAGCGATGAGGAATCATTATTAATCGAGTCTCATTCTGTTGAGCAAATTAAAAGCACCCCATTGGAAAAATTTTCTGTCGGAGGTGTGTTATTTAAATTTATAAATCCATGGAGAATTTATACGAAAAAAGGATATTCTGTTAAATTTTTCCCACCCTCATATCATGATCTAGATTTTGAGGTTCTTCCAGGAATAGTGGATACCGATTTAATGCACAGTGTAAATTTTCCTTTTATATGGAGAGGGGGAGATGGTGAGTTTATTATTCAGAAAGGAACACCACTAGTTCAGTTACTTCCTTTTAAAAGAGAAAGATGGACATCTAATTTTTGTATTCAAACAGAAAAAGAAGAGACCCAGCAGCGGCGAAGTTTTGCGAGTAAACTAGCTTATTGGTATAGAGATTTTGCACATAGTAAAAAACATTATCAGTAAAATAGCATATACAAACAAAGAAAAGAGTATATTTTATGACCAAATTTTATTCAGATGACACTAAGCTCGATTTTTCTGATGTGTTGATTGTTCCGGGAAAAAATTCAACAGAGGTGTCAGCTGCGATCAAAAGTAATAATAAAGATATTTTATCTAGAAACGATGTGAGTTTAATTAGCTCTTTTCGCTCAGATCCTTGGACACGATTAGCAGGTAGTAAAGTTGATACTGACACTACAGTCAAAATTCTTGCAGTACCGATTATCGCCTCTAACATGGATGGAGTTGGTACAGTAGAAATGCATAATCAATTGCGTAAAAATAAAATGATGACATCTTTAGTTAAATCTATTACTGATGATGAATTAGATACAATACAAGAACCAGAACTAGCATTTTTAACTATTGGGATTAATGAATCTGATCTAGATAGAGTCGAACAACATAAACATAAATTTAAAAATATTTGTATTGATACTCCAAACGGATATTTGCCAAATATTCCACATTTCGTAAGTAGGGTAAGAGAGACTTGTGGAGACAAAGCTTTTATTATGGTGGGTAATATTGTAACTTCAGAGCATGCTTTAAATTTATACATGGCAGGAGCTGATTGTGTTAAAGTTGGTATCGGTCCAGGTAGTGTATGTACTACCAGAATTAAAACTGGAGTTGGATATCCACAGCTATCCGCTATCTTAGAAGTATCTAAACAGGCACGGCAGATTAATCTTAGCATGAGGCGTAAATTATTTGTTTGTTCTGATGGTGGTTGCACAAACCCAGGAGATATCGCTAAAGCTTTCGTATCTGGCGCTGATTTTGTTATGCTCGGCGGTATGTTAGCTGGACATGATGAGGGTGGGGGTGAAATCATTAAAAAGTATGTAGAGAGCGATGAGCGGATGATGCATCCACAAGGTTCTGGATTTGTTCCAGTTATAGATGAGAAAAAATATGTTCAGTTTTATGGTATGAGTTCTAAAACTGCTAATGATAAACATAATGGCGGACTAAAAGGATATCGTGCTGCAGAAGGTAAAGAAGTTTTAATCCCATATAAAGGACCAGTTCAGGATACTATTGATGACATCTTAGGAGGACTTCGATCAGCTTGCACGTATATTAATTCTCCAAATTTGAGAAAAATGTCAGTTTTTGGAAAATTTGTTAAAGTTAATAATCAGGTAAATAATGTTTTTAAATGAACACATTAGTTACAACTTATTATGAAGATCCTGATTATCTTGAAAAATATATAGAATATAATTTTCAAGAGGATGTGTTCAGTCACTTAATTATCGTTGATGATGCATCCTCTAAATTTCCCGCAAAAAAAGTCTTGACAAAGTTTAAAAATGAGAATATAAGTTTATATGAGATTAAAGAAGATATCGGATTTAATTCTCATGCGGCTAGGAATCTTGCCGCAACTCAATGTAAAACTGAATGGGCTACCTTTTTAGATGTTGATCATATATTGACTTCTGAAACTTTTGACGATATAATAAGGTTTGTTGAACTTGAAGAAAATGAATGGCTTTGGTTTGGTGACAATCAGTTCATGATTCCTAGTAAATATTTCCTCGCTGCTGGTGGTTATGATGAAAGGTTAAATGGATATCGCTGGGGAACATTTTTAATTCAAGATCGCCTTGATAAATTGTTCTCTAGAGAAATGTTAAACCCATGCAATAGCACTCTTCTTACTAGAACGTTAAAAGGAATGCCTGGAATAACTCGACAATCCGAAGAACAAATGAAAAAGAATAAAGCTAAAGAGGCTGAGATTAGAATTAACTCCTCTACTAATCCTTTGGACTGGCATAAACATAAAATGTTAACTTTTGAATGGAATAAAATATGTCTTTGAACAAACGTACCGTAGGTAAAAAACAAAACAAGCAATTCGCAGCTAGTAAGCGTTTAGATTCTCTCGCTGCTTATGATGAAGAGTATGCGCACTCTCATGATATTAAAGAAATCGTAAGTGGTCTAGATGGGTACAACGAATATCTCTCTGATCGAAATGGATCTGGTAGCGACTGGTATTAATGGACCATTTTAGTTTAATTAGGACTATCGAAATTAATCCAACAGAGCTTTGTAATTTGCAGTGCTCTTTCTGCCCAAGAGCGCATGGATATCCTAATCAAAACTTGCATATGTCGATTGATACCGCAAAAGAGATTATAAAGCAAATAGAAAATTGCAATTTTAAGGGAAGAGTAACATTCGCAGGAAGAGGAGAACCTACTCTAACTAAAAATTTTGATAAAATTGTACAGCTGTTTCTTGAATGTGCAAATATTAAACGAGTCAATATCACAACGAATGGCAAGAGATTACATTTACTTGAGAAATTTTTAGAACCATATGGGAATAAGTTTAAAGTAAACTATGATGTTTATACTACAGATGAAAAACAGCAAAGGTTAATCTTAGAAAAATATAAAAATTATGAGAACGTACATGTTACTATTAAGCCAGATGTCGGACTAAACTACAATGAATATGCTACTTCTAAAACTTCTGAAAAAAATCCCAATGTCAAATCTAAATATGGAACAGGCAATATTGAAGGTATGACTAATCGTGCTGGGTTTCTCGGAGAAAGCTTGTACGATTTTACTGACAAAAGCTGTAGAAAATTAACTCATATGATATACATTAATTGGAATGGTGATTATAATCTTTGTTGTGATGATTGGACTCCCTTAGTTTTAGGTAACATATATAAAGAGAATATATCAGAGTTTTTAAATTATAATGAAACTATAACCTATTACAGAAAAAAATTAGTTTGCGAAAATAGTAGAGAGGGATTGCCTGCTTGTCAAAATTGTAATAGAAATGCTCCTCTAAATAAAGAGGTCAGAGTGGATGTTGAGAACTTAATAAAAATGGATGAGTTAACTCTATGATTGAAGATAAAGTATTAACGAAAGAAAATTTTTGTGCTCTCGTAGAAGCCTCTGTGCAGAGATGTAAACATCCGTACATGGATGCTGTTTTACTAATTTGTGATGAGAATATGATCGATCCCTCGCAGGTATCAACACTACTAAATATGAGTATCAAAGATAAGATAGAAGCAGAAGCTCGAGATTTAAATTATTTAGAAAAGGTTAATAAGCTACCCTTATGAAAAAATTGAGGAATTTTATGTTACGTTTAATCGGAATTTACATCCCATTCATTCTAGTCTTTCTTGGTATCGCTGGATGTGGCTATTTCTACAGAGATACTATTTTAGATAGGTTCAATAACGATGATCCTGTAATTGAGGAGCCTATAGAAAATGCACACCCCACAGAACCAGAATTACAAACTGATGTTGCAGATGATGAACGATCTGGAACCTTTGATGATGTCGTTACAGAAGAAACACCAGAGGAGGTACCAGATGAGCAATCGGAATCTCCAGCAATCGGAGAGTGCGAATGCATCTGTTCCGAAACAGCTGGAACTCTTTAAAGAATATGAATTAATTGAGCAAGATGGGTATATCACAATATATCCTGATTTAGAAACATTGCTCACTAAAAAAGAATCTCCAGAATCTATGGAGGTAGAAAAAGGCTCAATCACCTTTGAAAAAATGATTGACATTCACTAAAACATATAGTATATTAATATACCATACACTGTAATATAAGGAAAATACAATTATGTCACTTTCGAATCTCAAACGCTCTCGTGGTTCATCTATTGAAAAGCTGGTTTCTGCGGCTGCAAAGCTGGATGAAAATGCTTCTTCAAATAATAATGGTCCGGATGAACGTATTTGGAAACCAACAGTAGATAAAGCAGGGAATGGCTACGCTGTCATTCGTTTCCTGCCAGCTCCTGAAGGTGAAGAGTTGCCATGGGTGCGTTATTGGGACCACGGTTTTAAAGGTGATACCACTGGCATGTGGTACATCGAGAAATCGTTGACTTCTATCGGTCAAAAGGATCCTGTCAGTGAGGTAAACTCACGCCTCTGGAACTCTGGTATTGATGCAGATAAAGAAACTGCTCGTCGTCAGAAACGTCGGTTGCACTATGTATCTAATATTTACATAGTGTCTGATCCAGAGAACCCTCAGAACGAGGGTAAGGTATTCTTGTACGTATATGGCAAGAAGATCTTTGATAAACTGATGGACTCTATGCAGCCACAGTTCCAAGATGAAGACCCTGTTAATCCTTTTGATCTTTGGGATGGCGCAGACTTTAAACTCAAGATTCGTCAGGTTGAAGGCTATCGGAACTACGATCGTTCTGAGTTTGCAAATCCTGATGCACTGTCAGACGATCCAGACATGGAACGTATCTATGCACAGTGTTACTCTCTTCAAGAGTTTACTGATCCTGCTAACTACAAGTCCTATGAGGAGTTGAAGGCTCGTCTGGATGCGGTTCTGGGTGTTGGGGGTAACTTTACTCCTCAGCAACAGGAAGACTTGTCTACGACCGCAGAGACGGCTCCAATGAAGACTGTAGAACCTTCCGAACCATCTAGTGTAAGTAGTGATGATGAGGAGGATGATGACACTATGTCATATTTCTCTAAACTAGCTGCTGAAGACTAGATAATAAGATGGCTCCCAGTGTTTCCTTTCCGCTGGGAGCCATTTTTTTTAATCAGAAAGGGTAACTCTTTCTGTGCTTTCAGAGAGAGGAATCGGATTTTGTAACTGATTCACAACAGATGTTTGTGATGGAGCTACGGTAGAATTATCTACTACGATATTAGTTCCGGTGCCAGCTGCACCACCAACATCAGCCAAGTTTTGTCTACTTAATTCAAGGAGTCTAGCGTCTAATCTAGCATTACGTTCTGCGATTCTTCTGGCAGCTCCTTCTCTTCCACCCACACCAACTTCTGACGCTTCAGCAATAACCAACTCTCTGCCACCAGAGAATGGTACTGGAATCGCAATGCGAGGAATCTGAATACGTAGATTATCACTCAGGAATTTAAGAAGTTGATCTGGAACATTCTGAATTAGAGCAGCAATTTTTAAGAGTCCGATCTCAAAGTTAATTCTTAGTTGATTAGTAAGGTTCTCGAAGGACTCTCCAATATTTTTGTATAAATCAGATGCTAGAGACGGAATACGCTCTGTTAATAGCTCACTGATAAAGTTACCTACTTGACCAACTATACCAAAGACTGACTCTACAATGTTTGTAAACAAGTCTTGAAACGAAAAGCTGTTTAAGAAATTAGCTGCGTTTTCGAACCCTAATTTATTAAGAACGAATGCAGAGGCTTGCTTTAAAAGGTCGAGCGGAGCAAAAATTAAAGAGTTAAAGAATCCGGTAACTGCACCTTTGATCCCACCAACAATACCTTCCTCTTCAAATCCTTCGAGAAAGCCTTTAACAGTATCCCATGCAGTAATAAAGATAGTCAGAGGTAAGAAAAGTTTGCCAAAGACCCTAGCAATGCCTTTAAGGAAATCAAAGCTTGGTAATAATGCAGTCAAACCACCACTGACTAATGTAACTGCTCGACCTAATGTTCCTGAGATAAATCTAAATGTTCCTCTAAACGCATCGAAGAAACCGCCGATAGCTTTGGCGATCGGCCCTGCTTTGAAATCATCAATTAATGCAAGCAATCTTGTATTAATCGGCTTTATCAAGAAGTTATCTATCGCAATAGCAATCTTACCTACATCAATAAAAAATTTAAGAAACGCATCACGAATAGATTGAATAATATCTTCTATTTCTTTATCAAGAAATGTAGAGAGCGCTGCTAAACTTAACACTGCTCCAGCTATTAGTTTATCAGCGATACCAAAGTCAGTAGTTGTATTGAGTCCACCACTATCAGTTCTGTTACTCTCTGCTCTGGCTTTGCCTGCAGCTTCTCTAGCAGCCTCTGCATCATCCAACTTGGCACGTTTTTGAAAGTCGAGCATATCTTGGAAACGATCAACAAGAGAGCTAACAACCTCAGTTGTCTTACCTTGTTCTTCGTTTAACCCTAAGAGAGTGTTACGAACGTCTGTGAGTGTAGCTTCTGCCATTTATCCTGCTCTTTGTTTTATTCTTTCTGATTCTTCTTCAAGATGTGTAATTAACATAGCCAGATAAACCTCTCTCTCCCAAGGTATCATCATTTCAATTTCAGTCAATGAATAATGATGATGTTGCATCAACTGAAAATTTACCTGAAAATGATTATTCAGATTGTCGTGAGAGAGGCATACTAAAAAAAATCAGCAGTTCCTTGTAACGTTAATGTATTGTCATGACCACAGTTACCACAAACAAAATCAACATCATGTTTAAGGCGTGGCATTTTCTCAATAAAATCTCTAACTTTCATAAACTGATCAGTTGAGAATGATTCAATAAAAGCATTAACCTCTTCATCTGATTCATCAGCTAAAGAGAACCTTTCATCTTTCATCTGCACAGCATCAATACACTGTGCGATCATATCAAATGCTTGATCAGTTTGATTACCGTTCTTATATTTATTCATCCTTGGCGCAATATCCTTAATTGTAGGATATTTCATTTCAAGAGTAATGTCATTAGTAAGTTTTACTGTCTTTGCACTCGCACCTTTTGGCACTTTAATATTTACTTTTGAAATATCTACAGTAATCTCATTCGCAGTATCACACTCTGTACACTTTGCTTGAATGGTTGTGGTTTCACCAACAGACTTCGATCGAATCTGTGTGAAGAGATACTCAATGTCAAAGATTGGTAGGCTGCGTGCACTAATCGGCTCTTCAATACAAGCCTCTAATGTATCTGCAATCGCTTCGAGTGAAATCTGCTCGTCGCCTTGTTCCAGTGCAAGCATTAATACTTTTTCTTCTTTAACGAGGTAAGGACGATATCTTACAGTCTCTCCAGTGGAGGGAATCTTAACAGAATATTTAATCGTCTCATTAAGTTTTGGTAAAGCCATAATATACTTTCTCCATTATCAGGCTGGTTCCCATACAGTATATGAGAGTTGTACACTTAATTGTGTTAACTGGTTTTGTGCATCATCACCTAGTTCAATTGCTTGCATTGTTGTAGGAAATGCTCTAATTAATTTACAAGAATATACAACAGAGTTATCTCCATGATTTAGCTGTTGAATAATAACGTCTCTTGCGTATTCATTTTTATAAGAAACTTCATAGGTATCTGTACCAATGATGCTTCCTTGCCAGTTTTCGAAATATGTCCTCATTGAGTAATCATGAGTAAGCAAGAACGTAAGGTTGACATCTTCGGATAAGAAGGCATAGGGCATTTTCTGTGTCATCATACCAATGGTTCTTTCATTGGTTACAATCTGACGACCCGGAATGTTAGTTGCACGACATAATGCATCAACTGTACGACCATCAACACCAAACTCTGCTGGTAACAGAACTCTGTATCGGTCAGCACGAGATACTCCTCTCGCAATTGTCCCTTTTAAATCTTCGATGCTTGCCATTACGCTCTCATTTTCCTTCTCGAGTCTCTATAGACTGTTGACGAACTAGCTTTCTCAAAGTCCGCTGTTGGTAGAAACGTAGCAATCTCCCATTCTGGAGGTGCGACCAAAGCAAATCTAGAACGGACATGTTTACTAAGATATCTCTTAAAACATGGACGGAATGCTCTAAGCTTGCTGGCTCTTCTCAACATATCATAAGAAACATTAAAGCGAGTTGTGTCGTCATACTTTTTGTTATTTAGTGTGTCAAGCAGAGCATCAAGAAATTTAGCACGAGTATTGAGCGGAAGGTAATGCAAATTTAGTCCGTAAAAGCCTCCAGGAGCAGGACCGACGATGATAGTAAGAGGAAACCTATCATAAAATGGTAATGTGTCTTTGGTCTTTGGATCATAGAAGTACATGTACATACTACCAATCGCAGTTCTGCTCCTTAGTTGTACTTGTTCATCTTTCAGCAAAGCAGTTCTCGAAGGTCTTAATTTACTGGCCTTACTACGAAACCAAGCAATAGATTCTCTCGACCTTGGTTGAATACCTTTACGGAATGCTTCCAGTTCTAATTTTTGAAACAGGCTAGCCATTAAAAATCATATCCAATTTTTTCGATTACTTCTTTATTTAGTTCGGCGACCACATCAATCATTCTTTGATCAACATAATAATCCTGATAGTTTAAAAATTCTCTTGGGGAGGAGTTAAAGTGAGATAATATTACTTTTTTGTTAGGGGATAATTTCGTATTCACTTCTCTTTCAAGGTCTTCGAATTTTAAATAAAAATTAGAAATATTTAAATAGCTTTCAGAGGCTCTTTTAACGTAAGCATGACTTTCAGAGTAAAACCAATCATAAAATTTAAAATTTTTATACCCATCATAACGTCTTCTAGTATATTCAAAATGACTTACAACTCGATCCCATGGATTTCTAACAACAATAAATTTACTGGAATTAGAATGAAGGTGTATCTTGTCAGCAGGATAAGCGACAACTTTCTCGTTTTTATATAATCCAAGAAAAGTTTTTTCCATGGTCATACCTGCACATTTAGGTGTGCGTATGTATGTTAAGTTGCTATCTTCTGCATGATAAAACCTCAATGTCATTAAAACTTCATTCCCATCTTTTTTAATTCGTTCTCAGTCCAAATCTGAAACTCATACCCATTATCTTTACAATATTCTACTGCAGCCTTCCACTTACACTGATTGCGAACATACTCAAGCGATTCTGAAATATGCCTTTTCGTTCTTCTTCTGCTAGCAGGAGGCTTCGTTTGTTTCTCTGGTTTAATTTCTACCAATATAGTTCTGCCGTCTTTCATTATAATTTTAAGATCGACAAAGTACCTGTGATATTTGTTATCAATCGCACTGATGTATGGAATTACAGTCTCTTCTGATGCCCATAATTTAATTTCAGAATTATTTTCACACCACTTAAAAGCAAATCTTTCCCACATTGAACGATATACAACAGTTGTGTGATCGCCCGCATATTTCTTAGGATTCTTTACTTTATATCTACCTTTGTATGTTTTCATTTTAACCATATAAATACTTGAAAGATTACTCATATTTATAGGCAGGACTCTAGAGTGGCATTAACCTTCCCAATAGAACCAGATGAGAAATATCAGGGACGAATAAACTTTCAGGCGATTAACAGCACGTCTTCATATTCAATACCAAAAGCTGGCGGAGGGCCAGCTGGAGCAGGGGCAATCAGCACAGTTCAGACGAATGGTGGCTCTGTTAGTTTATATCTTCCACAAGGTATTACTATCTCTGATCAGGTTGGATATGAAAACACTGACCTTGGGTTGATTGGTAGTGGGATTGCCTTTGGCGCTGGTGCGCTTCAAGAACAAGGGCTGGTTAAAGGTATACAACAAGTCGTCAATGATGGTATCTCGACAATCGACAGAGCAAAGTCTGGGTTTACTAGCACAGAAGGTAAGGCATACTTAGCTGGCCTTGCTGAACGTTTCGGTGGCGCTGCAGTTGCCGCTGGTACAGGCATTACAGCTAATCCACATAGACGTTCGATCTTTAAAGACGTAGCTCTAAGACAGTTCTCATTTAACTTTATTATGCAGCCTCTCTCCCCAGAAGAGGCGGATGCATCTAAAGAGATCGTGCAGTTCTTCAGAGAAAATCTTTATCCTGAAGAAATCGGTAATGCTGTTTATAAATTTCCAACAAAGTTTCAGATCTCATTTACATATAAAGGAAGTGAAGTTGCAAACAAGCTTCTTCCTTGTTATTTGACCTCTACACAAACTCAATATAATCCAAGATCTGGTAGTTTCCATACAGATGGCAATTTTACTGAGATTGGTATCTCTTTAACATTCCAGGAAGAAACAACACTGACAAGACAGTTAGTTGAACAAGGATTCTAAATGGCATACTTTACTAACTTTCCTCAAATTAATTATACTTTTGGGACAGAAGCATCTCCTACTCTGTATCAGAATTTAGGTATTTACGTCGATCTTATTGATCAAGTGAAGGATGATGTATCATTTTACACTAAGTATGATTTGCAGGATGGGGATAGAGCAGATCAAATTTCTCAGAAGCTGTATAATCGGCCAGACTTACACTGGACATTCTATATTTTAAACGATAAGATTAAGTTGCGTGGATGGCCAAGAGCATACGTAGATGTTCTCGCTCAGGCAAAAAATGATTATCCAAATACAACAATCTTGACCCGCACAGACCTTAGCACTAAGTTTAAAGTTGGTAGTGAAATCGAAGGTAAAACTTCTGGTCAAAAAGCTAAGATTATTCGAAGGCTGTTAGATCAAGGACAATTAATTGTTGAACGCATTCCTGTTGAACGCACTGTGACTGTTCAGGCTAATGCCTTTGGTCATGTTACATTAGAGTTATCCACTGTTGGTGAACGATATACAGATGTATTAAATTGGACTGCAACGAAAGTTTCTGATGGTAGCATTATAACACTAACAGAGACAAATATTTTAGAGGGCGGTTCTGGTTATTCTAATTTCAAGTATAACTTTGGAATTGATAATGAATTTAAGGAGTATACTTTTACAGTAAAAGTTATTGAGTTTCAAAATGCTATTAACTTTACAAACGGAGAGGTTATTTCTACAACAGAAGGTGGAGTTGAAGTCTCTGCTGTTGTGGACTCTTCTTCTTTAGAATATTTGGCAACACATCATTATGAAGATGGAGAAGGCAACTATGTCGATATTACGCCGAATGCTCCCTTTGTACAACGTTTAAGTTTCGACTTAGAACTTGCTGGTTCCTCAGATGCACAAATTAATGCTGCTGTAGTTAAGGATATTGAAGTTTCTACAAACGTTGATTATTCAGCGAATTATGACTTTAGTGTATTAAGATCGAATATTGACAAAGGATTCTTCACATCTGAAGGTTCTTTATTCAGTGCAGGTTTTGCTGCTTATGAAAAAGTACAAGATCCAACAGACACCCATACTCTCGATGAACTTCTTGGAGTCTCTGGCTCTACAACTGATAATGACTTCACAAATAATTTTCCAACAGGCACTGATCTAACCGAGATTCATAACGAATTAAAAACTGAACTTGCTGAGGCTGTTAGTTTGGCAGACACAAATACTGCAGGTAAATATGATATTACCGTACATATGTTCTATATAGTCGATAATCAGTTAGATGTGTTCCTAACAGGAAATGTGTTTGCTTTTGCTTATGAATACAAAATTTCTGGAATCTCTACATTTAAAAATAATTGTATTGAAGGTGGTGTTGCAAAAGCAACATCTCCAGCAGAAACAACTCAGGCTGGCGCATGGCTCGATGCATCTACAAACCTTGAATCTTATATCACAGCAAACCTATCAAGTTTTAATCCTGCATTATTAACACAAGTAACTTATCTTGATAGATACGTTAAAAGTAATAATGACTTAAAAAGTATTAAAGTATTGCGTCCAGAAGTCGCTAATCGACTTGATGCTGCATATCAAAATATTCTTTTAGAGCAGAGAACTCAACAAGAAATATTAATTTCTCAACAGACACAGACAGGTCGGGGTAGTGTAACAGTCTCAAATAGTTCACAACCTGTCACAACTGTGGCTGGGCAAACAGTAACCTCATCCAGCTCCGGAGCTGTAGCAGCAGCAACAACAACAACAACAACAACAACAGGAGGTGGTGGTTCTTCGAGCAGCGGCGGCAGTAGTGGCGGAGGAGGTTATTACTAATGGCAGGACCACCACAGCCGACACCATATGATTTTGGAGAGTATACTGTAGTTATCACGAATGCTGATGGTAAACGTGTTGATGTTAGTAATCTTGTAATCGAATTAAACTTCTTCGAGTCTCTGAAAGACCCATACGTTAGCGGATCTTTTCTTATTCTAGATTCGGCAAACGTTTTTAACTTTACAAATTTTCGTGGGCAAGAGATTGTTGATATTAAGGTCACTGACTTCTTTGGTGCAGAGAGGATTAATAAAACCTTTGCAATTAAAAGTGTAGTCAGACAAGATAAATTAAATGATACAGCCTCTGGGCATATCATTAGCTTTATTGACTTGCATATGTATCGAAATAAAAAGTATGTCTTCTCTAAGACTCTTAATGGTAAACCAGAAGCAATATTAAATCAAGCATTGTCAGAGATTGGTACTAGCGCAAGACTAGAAAGTTCTGCGCAATCTAATATGAGATTTATTGTACCATTTACAATGAATCCGATCTCTGTAGCAGCATTAATGAGAAACAGATGTACAACTAGCGCTGGTGCACCATTCTTTTTACATGCCTCTTTGTATTCAAATCAACTAAATCTAGTAAGCATGGCAACATTACTTGGGCAAGCAGCGTTTAATAATAAACCATTTAAGTATAGTAGTGTGGCGCAAACTAATGCAGGTGGTTCTTACTCTGTTGAAGAGTTTGATGATTTAAGTCATAGAGTAGCAACTCTAGGAATGGAAAGAAATCAAGACGCTATTCAACTGTTTGAAGAAGCTGCATATGGTGATCAATATAACTGGATTGATACGTTTGAGGATAAAGCTCAAGAACGTAGATATAAAGTCATAGAACCTCTTGGGGCTTTACCTAAACCCAATGGTGTTGATGATTACTCTCCTAATATTCCAGGCCAGATCGCTCCTCCCTTACACGAAAGTGTTTCGAGATATGCCTCTCAGATAACAACTAAAAAATTATTTGAAGATATCTTTTCTTTTAATGAAGAGGAAGAAGTCACAAAACATGAATTAAAAGGTAAGGCTAGAGGCTTGAAGGCGTTTTCTATTAAAGCGTTTATCTCTGCTCAGTGTCCAGGATACAATTTTTTTGGTAGAGATTTAATTGGACAGAATCAGATGGACGTTTATATACCAAAGGATTTACCGATAGATTTTGATACATCTGAAGATTTTATCATGGATAAAAAACGTTCGGGTAAATATATTATGACTAATATTCGACATATGTTTAAAAACTCTCAATACTCAGTAACTGTTGGCGGAATGAAGATTGATAATTATGCATCAATTAACAACGAACAGTTCTATCCAGGACAGAAATAATGGAAATCTTTACACAGAATTTTTATGGAGATGAAATTCGTTGGTTTATTGGAATTGTTGAAGACAGCTTTGATGATCCAGAATTTTTAGGTAGAGTGCGTGTTAGAATCTTTGGCCTTCACTCTCCATACCTAGATGATATTGCTGTTGAGGATTTACCTTGGGCAAGTGTGCTTATCCCTGCGACGGAAGGTGGAGTCTCAGGCACAGGAAGATCTCCGAATGGTATTCAGCAAGGCGCACATGTCTTTGGTATTTTTTTAGACGGTAAGAAATCTCAGAATCCTTTGATTCTTGGTTCTTTCGCTAAATTTGAAACATCGGATGGTGATAACATTATACCGTTCCCACATAAGTAGGCAAAAATGACAGAAATATTTGGAACCAGTGCATTTGATAGATTATTTAATGCTGCTATCTCTAGAGGATACAGTCCTGAAGCTGCAGCTGCAATCGGAGCTACTATCTCTTTAGAAAATGCTGGAGCTGATTTAATTACTTTTAAAGGTGAGCGCCAAAAAAGATATTTAAAATATTGCGAAAAGAATAGGATTGATTATAGATTCCCAGATAGTAAAATTGAATATATCTTTGTTGAACTTTCTACAAACCGAGAATATAACGCCTCTGAGATAAAGTATGCTCAAACTGTAGATGCGGCTGTTAAATCATTTAATGAAAATTATTTGGGAAAAACGTTAAATACTACAGAGCTTTTGACATTAATAGGTCTTGGTAACGAGTTGTACAAAATTTTTGTGAGTAACGCATGACGACAATAGGTGACATTAATAGTAGGTTAATTAATAATCTTAACTTGCTTACAGAAGACTTAACAGAGGTAGCTACAGCCTCTGGCGCTGCAGCGTTACAATATCAGCAGATTACTGCAAGTTCTGTTGATGCTACTACAAATAGTTCTATAGGTGGATTAAACATTATAGGCTCCTCTGGTAGGAGAGTTAATGCTGATGGTTCTTCTAAAAATACTTCTATCGCCACGTTTTCAGATAATATAACCACCTTCGGTTCATTAACCGCAGCAACAGGCGGTGCGTTGTTAATTAAAACTGTTACGGCAGCAACAACTGATGCGACCTCCTCTGCATTTACTCAACAATTTTCTTCTGTCCTAGATACTAAAGATTTATTTCAAGCCACGTTACTTGCATCAGAATCATTTTCAGATTCTTCTGGGCTTCCTCTTGGCTCTTCTTCAGTAGATTTAGTGACAACTGCAGGAAAATCTCTAATAGAAAAATCTAACAGGATGTTGGACAAGATTGGAAGTTCTAGATCGTTATTAGAGGATATATCAAAAGATGACAATATACAAAACAATGTAGAAATTACAGCGGCATTAAAAGATATCGTCGGCAATCCCTCTATTCCAGTAACAAAGATGGATAATGTTCCATCAAGAACTTTCCTACAAACATACGAGGAAATAGAAGCTTATCTACGCTCAAGCTTTAGAGAGATCACAGAAGTGATTGTCAGTGATACTGATACAACTAGAGATATTGAAGTAAACTACGACACTTTGCGTTTGAATGATGTTGGTGTTCGTGAATTTACTGATGTTGCGAATCATTTTTTAATTATGCAAGATGGTACTCTTCAAGTCTGTAGACCTATCTCTGAGGCTGGACAGCACTCATTACCCATACATAATGCGAACAGTATCGGACTTTTATTTGCTGGAGGAGTACTTGGCAATAGAAAAAGCACAAGTATTATCAGAAGTAATAAATCGTATACAATGCAACAGCTAAACACATTCGATGCATTTATGAAAGCATTTTATACTGTTGTTCCTGGAGGGCAGGCATGGGGCCATAATGATATTGATCCAGATCGAAGAGTCGACCCTCACTTTAATGTTCCTCGATATGTGCAAAAGAAGTTTAATAAATTTAATACACAGACGATCGAAGAGAAACGTGAGAATGGCTCTCTGACGATCGATCAATTAATTGAGGCGCAGAGTTAATGTCTATTGGTTTTAAGGATCCAGATAATATATTCCCAGTTGAGGAGTATAAAGGACAGCAAAAAACAAACCTTGCTGTCAGAGGAGAGTGGACCCCTAAGATTGTTCCGCCTGAAGGACAGCCATTTGAGATTCCTCTTGAAGCTCAACCAGAGTATCCACATAACAAAGTAACAGAGTCTACAAATCCTGACCCTGAAGAACGCCATCGTCTCGAGATTGATGATACGAAAGGTGGAGAAAGAGTCGCATTCAATCATAAGATTGGTACAGCTGTTGAGATGTGGAACCAAGGCGAGTTAATTGTTAACTCCTTTGGGAAAATGGTACAATTAATCGGTGAAGACTTTGAGATGTTTGTTGCTGGTAATGGCACTGTTATCTACAAAGGTAATCTTGACTTTACAGTTGAGGGTGACATGAATCTAACTGTTAAGGGTGATATGACAACAACTGTTGAAGGAAATAAGACAGAAGTTGTTAAGAAAACAAAGATCGAAGAGTATCAGGATGATCAAGAAACCACAGTAACAAACAACAAATCAACGACTGTTGGTGAAACAAGCACAGAGCTGGTTCTTGGAGACAAGAACAGTTTCGTTAAACAGAAGCAAAGCAACTGGGTAAAGGGTGACGTTGAGTTTTTATCGGGCGCTAATACTCACATTTCTTCGCAGACTAAAACATCCATTTCGTCAACTACGGTTAACATAACTAGCTCCACAATGAATATTGCAGGAGGAGCAGGTACTATTGGTGGTCCTGGAGTATATCACTCTGGTGCTGCTTGGGATGGAACACTGAATGTTATAGGTGATTTATTAGTAGATAGCAATATAACTGCTGGCAATCAGATTAAAGTTGGTAATGATATCACTGCATTTGATGCGGTAACAGCAGCTACGGTATCAGGAACTATTACAGTATTGAACACTGCTAACATTTATACTAAACCTAGTGTATCAAGTATTGGATTGACCCTCGCAGCTTCTGAAGAAGGTATTATGCAAGTTACTGTGGATCCAGGAGAAAAGATTAAACAATCTATTGATTTAAGAGAACGTGTTGCATTAGGACTGGGGCTTTAAATGATTATCCGCAATGAAAACATCACAACAGCAGAGGTCAGAAGACTGCTTCGAGAATCTTCCAATAGAACGGACAGTTTCTTCCTTGGGTTTGCATTGGCTCGGAATGTTCTTAATTTTAGATTTGCTCAGTCCACTCCAACTGCGCTCAAAAGGTTAAATGGTTTTGAACCAGACGCCAAGTATGGAACAAATCGTTATGGCAGATTAAATATCCCTAAACTCAGATATCTTGAAAGTTTAAACTTTAAAATTATTCTTCCTGAGAGTCAGTATAATCCATTGAATAAAACTGAAATTAATAATGGTACGAAGATTGGTCCAAAAACACCGATCTCATTATTCACAAATGGATTATTGAATAATTCAAGAACACTTACAGAACGTAAAGAGATTGCTAAGTATTTTTATTTACAGTCTTTGTTAATTAATGCATTCAATAGTAATAAAAGTAAATTTAGAAAAGCGAGTTTAAGTGTTGTTGAAGGATTGTACGCTCCAGAAACTAATCAAACTTTAGAAGCTGGCGGTATTCTTGATTTACAAACAAAAGGTCGTGCTGTTGTTTATGAAGTGCGAAATACAGATGGTGAACTAGATCCAGCAGCAGCATTTAACATTGCTACTTACTGGAAAGATAATATGTTATTTGATGAATTAATTTTATCTTTCGACACAGTTGATCCGAATGTAGATTATACTGCGCAAATTATTGTGACCATGCCAGAGGTAGATGATAAATATAAAGGAACGTTCCGTAGAAAAGTAAGAACAGAGTATAATTACAATATTGCTCTGACTGATGGTCTTGCTGAGTTTGCGGTATAAATATTAAGGATTTTAAATGGCTGTAGTTAAGTCACTTTCGATTGAAGATAAAAATCTGAGTAAGATTAGTCTAGTTGGAACTAGAAACGTCCCTTATTCAGATATTGATTTATCTTTCGCTAAGAAAAGTAATGGAGATATCTTCAAGAAGACTTCGGCTGCAGCTGTGAAGCAGGCAGTTAAAACATTAATTCAAACTAATTTTGGTGAAAAACCATTTAACTATTTCTTTGGGGCGAATATTCGTGCTCTTTTATTCGAGCCAGTCGGTCCAGATGTTGTTGAAGATATTAAGACGAATGTTCGATTAGCAATCGAAAACTTTGAACCAAGGGTAGAACTTTTAGATACTCGTGTATTAGAAGAGATTGATAAAAACTCTCTTAATGTTAGCATTCGTTTTAAGATTGTCAATACGCAAGAAGTAGTTGAGTTAGAAACAGCATTCTCAAGGTTAAGATAAAAATATGTCAACAGTAATCGCATCAAATCAACTAGACTTTGAGTTTATCAAAGGAAGAATTATTGATTTTATGAAGGCTCAGACAGAGTTCGAAGACTATGACTTCGAAGCCTCTGGACTATCTGCTATTGCTGATATTTTAGCTTTCAATACACACCAGAATGCTTTGATTGGTAACTTCGCAATTAATGAGTCGTTCCTTCAAACAGCTCAGTTACGTTCTTCTCTGGTAAACTTGGCGCTTAACTTTGCGTATGTTCCTAGAAGTAAAACTGCAGCATCAGCGCAAGTTAATCTAACATTGAACCTTACGACTGCAACGACAAAACCAGAAACTATTACTCTTCCTGCAGGTACAGAGTTTACCTCTGTTCTCGATGATGTCACATATACATTTAGAACAGATGTAGAATATACAGCAAGAATTGACTCGGCAGGTCTGGGTATCTATACTTTCGTTGATGAGAATGAGAATTTAGCAGTTCCTATTCGTGAGGGTGTAGAAAAAACTAAAACATTCTTAGTTGAAACTACACAGGAACGTCAGATTTATGTCATTCCAGATGATACTCTAGATCTCACTACTTTAAGAGTAAGAGTGTTCGAAGACGGCGCAGATACTGAGGGCCAAGCATATCTAACTATTAATCAATTATTTGGCGGTTTTGGTGCTGATACTAAATTATATTTGCCTCTTGAAACATACAATGGTTTCTATGAGTTAAACTTTGGTGACGGTATACTAACTGGTGATGCTCCTGATCCTGGAAATATTATTCGAGCAAAGTATATTTCGTCGAACGGTGCGGCTGCTAATGGTGCTGAAGTCTTTACGCCTTCCTCTACAGTTAGTGTAGGCGGTACAAGCTACAACTTAACAGTAACAACTGTCTCTAAGGCTGCATTCGGGGCAGAGAAAGAATCTGCAGAAAGTATTAGACAAAATGCTCCATTAAACTATCTGGCTCAGGGCAGACTTGTAACCCCTCTCGATTACGTCGCTGTAATTTCTAATGCTATTCCTGGAATTAAGTCTATTAATGCTTGGGGTGGAGAAGATAATGTTCCAGAGCCAAAGTTCGGTAAAGTGTTAATTTCGATTATCTATGAAGATGATGTTCCTGCAGCGACCAAAACTGCTATAGAACAAAGGATTCAAACTGAATTTTTAGATCAGCTTTCAATTACATCTATTGGTTCTGAGATTGTGCAGCCAGAGTTTACTTATTTAAATGTAACTACTCAATTAAAATATAATGCAGGCCAAACTGCGTTAAGTAGACGTGCATTAGAAACTAAAATTCAGAATGCGATTAGTATATACTTTCAAAATAATCTTGGGAAGTTTAATCAGATTTTCCGGAAATCTAAGTTAAATTCTTTCATTGACGCTTCTGACACCTCAATCTTTTCTTCGAGTGTCTCTGTAAATATGGAGAGTAGATTTACACCTGCTTTTGATGCAGTCTCTGTTAAGTTTATTAAAGCAGATTATACTTTACAGTTCTTAAATACTATTGCAGCTCCAGATGATGTGAATGCGATTGTTACTTCGGATCAGTTCGTGTTTAATGGTAAGATTTGTTCTATTAGAAATAAAATCGGTAGCTCTGCCAGCACAAAACTTCAGATTATTGATGCAGATGGCAACCTAGTCGTTAGTGATATTGGTAATTATGAACCAAGTACAGGTAAAGTCATTTTGGCAGGGTTCGAACCTACATCTATTTCTTCTGGAGAAACTTTCTTAAAAATTATTGCTACTCCTGCAGATGATTCTAACATCAAACCACTTAGAAATAATATTATTAATTTAAATCAAAATTCTGTATCTGCTCTGCCAGATACGAATGTTGCGAATAGCACGGTAGTTTAATGGCCTCTACATTAACAGATTATAACAGAAGAGATCCAAAGTTTCAACAACCACAGGTTGAAACGGTTGTTCCTGAACATTTTAAGGAACAGCACCCAACATTAGTGACTTTTATTAAAAAGTTTTATGAATATCTCGAAGTTGCTTCTGGACGCAATAATCTGAGTGATGTTTTTTATATTCGTGATATAGAAAGTACTTCAGAAGATTTTTTGGATTATCTATTTTTTGAAAGTATTAATGGTCTTGGCGCAGACTTTTTTAAGTTTCCAAGACTGACACTTAAATTTATTCCAAACTTCTATCCAATTAAGGGGACACAGGTTTCTGTCCCTGCATTCTTTAGATATATCTATGGTGTAGACTCAGAGCAGTTTTATCCCAAAACAAGAATATTTAATGTCGGCGAAAGCCCGATTGGTGCTGAATCTTTGAGATTTATTCAAGATTCTAATTTTTATCAGATTCTTTCTATTCAGATTAAATCTCCTCTCGGCATTAATCAGTGGAGAGATGTTTATAAAAAATATAACCATCCAGCTGGATTCGCTTTGTTTGCTGAAACACTTTTTGAGAAAACAGCAACAAACTCAATCATGAGCGCTCCTCTCTCTATTCAGGATAGTGCGGCTGGTGCAGTCACCTTAGAAGAATTTGGCGTGGCCTCTGCAGCTGCAGTTGGTATCACTACTGGTGTTGATAGTGATGCGGCGCTCAGATTCTATGTTGATCGTGGTATTCAGTTCTACCAAGACTCTATTGGCGAACTTACTACTGCACAGAAAGGCGAAAATACTACTATCGCCGATGTCCTTAAGACTAATTCTGGGCGCTTCTCTTCGACTGATAGTGATAGATTCTCGGATAGCTCGCTCCAGACGATGGATGAAGACATTTTTATGTTTAGACCAATTAGTGGATTAGATTCTGCTTAACGATATAAATAAACTTAAATATCTTTTGTAAGAAGGTAAAAGATGACCAGACAAAACATTTCTACTGGCGCAACTGCAAACGACGGAACTGGTGATACCCTCCGTAGTGCTGGTAATAAAATCAATGACAACTTTGTTGAGCTGTATCAAGCTTTTGGTACAGACAGCAATAATTTGGGTGCAGGTATTACCTTCGATAGTTCACAGATTATTTTCTCTGGTGCAACAAACACTACTACACTTACCCGTCAAGATCCAAGTACTGACGTAACTATTAATCTTGGTGATAGTAATGGTGAAGTTGTAGTTATTCGCTCTGACAATACAGTTAATTTCGTTGATTCTACTGGGACAGCCTCTAAGATTCTTTACGGAAACGTATATGACAGTATTGGCGATCTTCCCTCGGCAACCACCTATCATGGTATGTTTGCACATGTACATGCGACCGAAAAAGGTTATTTTGCCCATGCGGGAGCTTGGCACGCATTAGTAGATAGTGACACATTTACTTCTAGAACAGATTTAGAATTAGTAAATCCTAGAATTGACACGCATGTATTTGATAATACTGGAAACTTTGAAATTTTAAACTTTGACAATGTCTCTGGTTCTCCAGTTAATAATGTTAAAATTTCTAATGCTGAAACAGGTAATGCCCCCACTATTTCTACTGAAGGCGGGGATACAAACGTAGGTCTTACTATCTCAGCGAAAAATAATGGCCCGATTACTCTTGAGGGCACAGTAGTTTATGGTTCTTCTGTTTTAACTGCAGGTTCTGATTCTACTTTAGATTCAAATTCAAACTCATACCTTTTCAACTCAGCAAGCATTAGACATTTTGATTTACATGATGGAGATACTACTGGGGAGATTAAAAGGTTATTAAATAGAAGAAACATAGATATTATTCTTCATGGTAATTTTGAAACATATTCTGCTGCATTCTCGCAGGTAACTATGACTGATAAAATGCTCGTTACGTGTATGTGGGATGGCGTTGGAAATAAATGGTTCTTCGATAAAGATTCAGATGTTAAACTTGTATTCGCTTAAAAGGTTCAATAAATGACAGCTATCGTAACAAATGACATTAAAAGGCAGCTACTGCAAACTGTATTGACAGATGTTGCAGACAGCGCCAACTATTATTACATTGGTATCGGTAAGTCAGATCAGTGGAACATTTCTGATGAGGCTCCAGTAATCATTAATAGTGAAAAGCAGAAGCGTGATTTCAGAGCTGGCCTTCAATCAATTATTAGAACTACAGATGCATCTTTTGTTGCTTCTAGATATAACTGGACTTCTGGTACTATTTACAATGCATACACTGATTTAAATGTAACGAATACTAATTACTATGTTCTTACTGCTAACAACAGAGTGTATCTCTGTGTTCAGCAAGGTAGGAATAACAACGGCGTGGCGCAAACTTCTACAGTAGATCCAGAAACAACTGGCACTACTACTACCGCTAAAGCAACATCTGATGGTTATATTTGGAAATATTTATTCACGCTGACTGCTAATAATGCAAACAAGTTTCTTTCTGCTAACTTTATTCCTGTATCTAAAGTTGACTCTGCTACTGGCTTGGGCTTTATTTTACAAACACAATTAGATGTTCAAAAAGCAGCAGATTCTGGCCAAGTTGTAGGATTTAGAGTAACAACACCAGGATCTGGTTATACTTCCGCTCCAACAGTAACTATCAACGGTAATGGAACAGGAGCTCGGGCAGTTGCTACGCTTACTGATGCAGGCGGTATTGGTAAAGTCGAAATCAAGGATTCTGGCGGAACATTGGCGTTTGGCTCTGGTTACTCGTTTGCTTCTGTAGCATTAAGTTCTGGTAGCGCTGAAGTTTCTCCAATTATTTCTGCTATTGGATTAGGGAATGATCCGAGAGAAGATTTAAATGCTACATCAATAATGTTAAACGCCAAACCAAACGGTTTACAAAATAACTCATTTATTGTTCAGAATGATTTTAGGCAGATTGGTTTAATTAAAAACCCAAAGAAAGTAGCTACTGACTCTGACTTTACAGATACTGATGCTATGGCTCTCCGTAAATTAACCTTGTCAAGTATTGTTAATTTTGATAGTGATAATTCAAGAGACGCTTTAATTGTTGGTGGAACGAGCGGAGCTAAAGCATTTGTAGACGATAAAAGAGGTTCTCTCTTCTTCTATCATCAGAATGACAGTACAGGATTTAAGCCATTCGAAGCTGGTGAACAAATTAGCGATGTAAATAATGGCAGTAGAACAGCCACGATTGATACTGATTCTGACGGCGAAGTTAAATTATTTGATAATCAGATCCTCTATATAGAAAATAGAGCTGCTGTTGTTAGAGATACCGCTCAAACAGAAGACGTTAAAATTATTGTGCAATTATAAGGTAAGAAGATAAATGCCTAACTCTTTTACTAATACAACTTTTAGTACTACGTACAAGGACGATTTTAAAGATAGCGATCATTATCATCGCATTCTTTTTAATTCTGGTCGTGCGTTGCAAGCTAGAGAACTCACTCAATTACAAACTATTACGCAGAATGAGTTAGAGCGTCTTGGCAGGCATATTTTTAAAGAGGGTAGTGTTGTTCTTCCGGGAGGGCTCACTCTCGACAGAAATTATGAATTCGTAAAGTTAGAAACATCAGATACATCAGCATTTTCTGTCAATGATGTAATTCAAGGTTTAACAAGTTCTGTTCAAGCTAAAATTCTTCAAATCGTAGCGGCTACTGACACAGATCCAGCAACTTTTTATGTAAAATATATTAATTCGTCGACGTCCACTGGAATAGTTAATGACCCTGTTAGATTTACTCCTGGTGAGTTCGTTCAGCGCACGTCATCTTCCGATTCTATTCGTGTTCAGGTTGTAAGTATCGCAGGTAACTTTGCAGTTGGCCGTGGTACGAGAGCTTCGGTTAATAATGGAGTTTACTTTACACGTGGCCACTTCGTCTCAGTGACGCCACAATCGACTCTGGTGAGTAAATATTCAGATACGCCTAATGAGGTTATCGGAATGAAGGTTGTCGAGGATGTAATTACTGTTTCTGACACCAATGCTCTCTATGATAATCAAAATAATAACATTCCTAATTTAACTGCTCCTGGTGCAGACAGATATAGAATTACATTAACATTATCTATAGAAAGTGAATTAGATAGCGGAGATAACTTCTTCTCTATTAATGAAGTTTCTAATGGCCTTTTATTAAGAGAAGTTGATGACACTGAGTATGCTCGAATCGACACTGAACTTTCAGCTAGGACGAGAGAGGAGTCTGGTGATTATATTGTAGAGGGCTTTACCTCTGTAATGGAAGCTGGAGACTCAGATAGAGTATTATCTCTAAATGTTGAAGGTGGTGTTGCTTATGTTGACGGTAGAAGAGTCGCAAGACCAAACGTTGAACCTATCTTAGTAAATAAGCCAAGAGAAACAGAAGTAGTTGAAGAAACTGTCTCGGCTAATTTCGGTAATTATGTCAGAGTAACAGCTCCAACGCTTTCTGGAATTATTCCTAATATTGATGTTCTTCAAACTGTTACATTAAAAAATGCTGTAAATTTTGGTGGTTCTGAAATAGGAACTGCTCGAGTTCGCTCTTTAGTTAAAGATGGTGCTAACTATAGATTGCACCTTTTTGATATTAAAATTAATGATGGTTCTAAATTTAGTGAAGCCAGAAGTATTGGATTAACTACAGGTCACTTTAATTTAATTACTGAAGGTGGTGTAGCAGTTATTAAAGAAGCTGTTAACAATAACCTTTTCTTTGAGGTTGGTAAGATTAGACCATCCCTCGTAGATGATGTCACATTAACTGTCCAAAGAAGATTCGAAGCAACAACTGATGGCACAGGTGTAGCAACTTTGAGTGGGTTGGGTACTGATGAATCATTCTCAAACTCAACCAGCTGGATTGTTGCCTTAGACAGTGCAGCTGCGACTCAAATCCTTCCCGATGCTACAGCGACGAACGCTGGAGAAATTACAACAGGAAGGCCAGCAGCAGAAACAATTGAAGTAATTGCATTAGTCGATAAAACTGCCAGCGCTGTTACGATTCGCCCTAAGACTAGAACTGTTTCTAATCAAATCGGTCTTACTGTTGATTCTGATGGTACAGGCGTTAAATTTATTAGACTTGACAATCCAGATATCTTTAAATTAAATAGCGCAGTCGATTCTGCTACTAGCGTATCTGTATTAAATAGATTTAGTCTTGACAATGGACAAAGAGATAATTTTTATCTGAACGGTAGACTTATGCTAAAGTCTGGGTTTAGTGTGCCAGCTGGTCCGATCACAGTAAACTATGAATACTTTGAGCACGGTGCTGGAGATTTTTTCGCAGTCAACTCTTATGATGTAAACGACATTGGATACCAAAATATTCCGAAACATATTTTATCCAATGGAACAGAGGTTGACTTACGGAACTTCTTAGATTTTAGACCATATAGAGATTCTGCTGATGGAAGTTTTACAGCCTCTAATGTTAACGAACTTCCGATTAATACTGATACTATTGCTGCTGACATTACTTACTATAAAGGTCGTAATGACATTTTAGTGCTAACTCCAGATCAAGAAGTCAAGTATATTGAGGGTGTTCAGGCTCTAGATAATAGATTAACTCCTGAAACTCCAGCATTAAATTTAAAAATTAAAGAATTTCAACTGCAACCATTTACTGATGATTTAGAAGATGTCGATGAGACATTTATTGAAAATAGAAGATTTACAATGCGTGACATCTCTGCTATTGTAGAACGCATCGATAATATTGAAGAAGCAGTTTCTCTTAACTTATTAGAAGCTTCCACAGCATCGCTCGAAGTATTAGATTCTGATGGCAACCCAAGATTTAGAAATGGTTTCTTCGCAGATAACTTTGCAAACTTATTCTATTCTGATGTTGAGAATGAACAATATACTGCGTCATTTAATTTACACGATCAGTTACTTCAGCCAGATTTTGTTGAAAATGAAGTTCCTTTAGTTTACGATTCAGCTGATACTGCGACTAGTAATACTAAACTGACAGGTAATGCTTTAACTCTCGATTATACAAGTAGTGTATATATAAATCAAAACTTGGCCTCTGAAACTGAAAACATCAACCCATTCGAAGTTATTACATTTACAGGGGAGCTAAAGCTTTCTCCAGAGGTTGATGAATGGGAAGAGAGAAGGTTTATAACTAGAACTGTTAGAAGAATCAGAACTTTTTAAGGGGATTATTTAAGTGTCGCATACTATATTTGGCGGTGTAGACGTATCAACTTCACCATTACGAACTGCGAGTGGAGGTTTAGTTCGAACTTCTAGAGGAAGTATCGTTCAGATCGGAGGTGGTCTTGATCGAGGAGATCGGAATGACGGTAGAAGAGATCGTGCACGTGATCGCGAAGTTACTAACACAACAGAAACTGTAAGGCGCACAGTAAGACTTCTTCCAGACCTTCGTTCCAGATTAGTATTTTTTAAAGCAGAAGCTTTAAAGCCTAATACTCGTCACTTTGTATTCTTTGATAATGTTCTGCTTACCGACCCGAACGGAAATAACTACACAAGAGAAGAAGCTACATTTGAAGAGTTTTCTAGAAGAAGTCAAAATGCATTTATTAACTCTAGAAAAACAACTCACCCTAAAGGCCCAACAGATTTGTATAGCGACAACAAAGGTGAGATTATCGGCTCTTTCTTAGTCCCTAACAACTCAGAGTTGACATTTAAAGCAGGGGAACGTGAAGTTAAAATTATTGACATTAGCGTAAATAATGACAGTAAGGCCACTTCCTTTGCGTCGAATGTGTATAGAGGGCAAGGTAGAAGAATTACTACTACAAGAACAGTTACTAGAACGAGAACTCGAAGAAGAAGAGATCCTCTTGCGCAATCTTTTCAAATTCAGAATGGCGAAGGTGCATTTATAACTAAAATTGATGTTTACTTTTCGACCAGACCTGCAGCTGGAACCGCCGACGCAAACATTCCAGTTAGACTTGAAATCCGTCCTCTGAGGAATGGCGTTCCTGCTCAGGAAGAGTTTGTAGTTGGTTCTCAAGTAATTAAACAAAGAGACGATGTTAATATTCCAGCAGATTTAGATGATTTGGCTACTATTAGATCTACACCAACTACGTTTGAGTTTGATCAGCCAATTTATTTACCAGGAAATACGCCTTTTGCATTTATTCTGATGGCAGATACTGTTGACTATAATGTTTATGTTGCTAAGGCTGGCGACTTTATTATCGGTACGACCGACAGAAAGATCCGTAGGCAGCCATCGCTCGGAAGTTTATTCATGTCTCAGAACGCTGTTACATGGACTCCAGATCAAACAAGAGATATGATGTTTAGGATTCATAGAGCTAACTTTGTAAGCTCTGGCACTGCTCTCTTGGAGAATATAGATCTTCCAGAAGCGGTTCTTGATGTCGATCCGATTACTACTGATAGTGGCTCTACAACTGTCACTGTGAATTATAATGGGCATGGCTTTGGAGTTGATGACAAAGTACAGTTATTTGGATTGGATTCTAATACGACATATGGTGGTATTAGAGGAGCTAGTATACTGGGAGAAAGAACAGTAACAGCTATCGAAGGCAATAACTTTAGATTTAATGCAGATAGTGCAGCTACTTCAACTACAGTTGCTGGTGGTTCGAATGTAACAGCAACACAAAATATTCAAATGGATGTTGCATTACCTGTAATTGAGTCTTTAATTCCTAGTAGTGCAGCTACTATGACAATGAAAGGATCGTTCGCTAAAGGACGTTCTATCGTTCCTGCGAGTGGAGCTGTTCCTAATAATAAATCTAAAAATACTTTCCAGTTAAGCTCTACATTTGATATTGTATCTGGATCTCCAGTATTTTTTGAAAATCCTCAAGTTGTAGCCAGCCGTAGAAATGAAGATTCAGCAACAACTCTACTAGGTAGTGCGTCGACTCCAAGAAGATCTGTTAATGTTACTGCTTCCATGAGCACAACGAGCGACTTTATTAGTCCTGTTATTTTTACAGATAACACACAGTTGTTTGCATCTAACAATATTATTGATAATCAAGATTCTTCAGGAACTACAAATGTGTTCCCACATAATTCTCCATTTAGTTTTGTCAACGAAACTGATGCTTCTGGTGGTTCTTCTCTATCTAAACACATCACTAATCCGATTGTGATTGAAGAACCTGCTGTTGGCTTAAAAGTAATTATTGGCGCTAACAGACCCTCTGGGGCTAATTTTGATTTATACTTCAGAACACTTGAAGTAGGAAGCGACCTAAATATTGATGATGTGGCTTTCGTTAAAGCAACGCAAGATACTCTTATTCAAACAGATGAAAATCGAGGAATTTTCAGGGATTATGAATATACCATCGGCGGTTTAACAGGTACACTAAATCCATTTACAACTTTCCAGTTGAAGATTGTAATGAGAAGCTCGAACAGTTCTAAGGTTCCAACATTTAGAGATTTAAGAGCTATCGCACTCGGAACATAAGGGAATTAAAGGTGCCTTTATATAGAAGATATTTAAAACAAGACAGTGATGGTTCTGGTACTATACGCCTAAAAGAGATGAGCGATTCTGAATTTATTAGAATCGCAGCTGTGGCGGGTGAATATTATGCTAGGAACTTTGATTCGTTAAATGAAGGTAATATTGCAATTACGAAAACAGCAACAACTAATGCTGATAGTATCGGTACCTTTATAGACCAAAGTTTCTTAAATGATGCTGATGGTACTGCGCTTTCTTCTGCCACTTTAGTTCAAAGATTTCATCGATTTAAAATGCAGAGCACTAACTTTGGGCTTGGTGCGGATGCTAGAGTAGACATTGACAGCGCTTATCAACAAAGCACAGCAGGATTGGGATTGGCTTCTGGCCAAGGGCAAAACCCTTTAACATTTAAAGAGGGTCAAGCCACAACTACTCTAGAGTCTCTTAGTTATAGAGACGATCAAGACAATGCCCAAGTTGAAGAACTGCTTGATGATATTATTACTAAGATCTTTGAGAATGATCTTCCGGGCGTTTTACATTTTGCGGACAGCGCTGGGCTGGTCGGAAACAGCACTTACGCTTTAGGAATAGTAGCTGGTTCTGAACCAAACATGGATCCAAGTAAATATCCATCAGATGTACTTGGGAAACATATTCCAGATAGCGATGTTTGGATGAAGTTAATTACATTTGACGAACATAGAGACTTTATTGGAGACTCAAACAGTCCTATCACAAGGGATGCTGATGGAAACATTATAGCTGGCATTGACTTTCTTCACGGAGCCAATTTTATTTATCAAAAGATTGGTTTAACACCAGGATCAAAAGTAGATAGATTATTTCACGGCGAATCTGGAGGGGATGAACCAAGGCTAACAGATTTAAAGGTAAATCCTGTTTTTGCAGTAGTTGATAATAATAATATTTTTCAAAATCTCAGAGTTGGCGCAGATTCTGAATATGCTAAAATTATAGGATCTGCATTATGTAATCGTATATCGGAAAATCATCAAGCTGGACGAGTTGGTAAGTTGGTATTGGCTAGTGAGGATAACGGTCCTGGAGCTGAGTTCAGAGCATTAGGTAATGGTGTTGTTGATAGGCTTAGAACTACTGAACAAGCAGTTTTGAACACCTACAGCAGAACTTACGGCAGAACTTACAACAGAAATTATACTGGGGGATATGTAAACTATGCCGGCACTAATTTTGCGGGCAATCAATTTGCTGGCACTACTTTTTCAGGATCCCTAGTCGATGTACTATCTAATACTAAAGTAGATGGGCCAGCGGGTAGCCAGAAACTTTTTGTTAAAATTATATAATTTTTTAGAATCATAGGATTATTTTAAAATGAGTAAGAGAGTATATAACAATGTTATTTGGCGAAATAAATACAAGAATACTGTTGATGTTAAATATACCGATTGGTCTCCAGGAGGCGTAGAACATAGTGTCACTACAACAGTAAATCGTTATGAGTATGATGGTGATACTGAAACAACAATTCATACGAAAATTTTTTCTAAGATCTTAGAACAGTGGCCATTAGAAAAAATTGATCAAGAAACAGAAGAGCATGAAAAACAGAAAGCTTTACAGCGAGAGGCTGATGACAGAAAGAAAAAAGAGGAAGAAGAGTATAACAGGATTAGAAAAGTTTTTGAAACTAAAATAGAAATCTTTAATATTCCTGAAATTTCTGAATCAAGTAATAGAGAAATGAAAGCCAAGATTCGAAGGTCTAAAACTTCTACAGAGGCAATTATTAATTCTTTAATGCTGCTATTGAAAGAATCTGATAATGATTTACAACAAAGTTCAACTAAAGAATAATTATGTCTGTGATCGTTTAAAAACGATTGAAGATAATGTTTTAAATTTAGTGGATAAAATAAATTATAAAACGAAATTAGAAGCTACAGATTTTATTTCTGAAAAATATTGTAAAGATATTATAGATAGACATGTAGGACATGAAGGCATACCTGAAAAAGAAGAGATGTTAGATATCTTAAATAGTAAACAATTCAGAGAACTAGAAGAATATAAAGAAATCTATCCTATAATTTTTTCAGAAAGTATTAAATTACAAGAATTTTTAAGTTCTACTAACCAAGCTTTATTTGCATATTATCCACCAAAAGGGTTTATTTCGTGGCATAACAATGCTAATGCCCCAGGATACAATGTATTATTTACTTGGTCAGAGACTGGAGATGGTTGGTTTGCATATAAAGATGATGATGGTAAAACCATTAAAGTTCAAGACGAGAGGGGCTGGTCTTGTAAAATGATGCATTTCGCATCATATTATGATAAGGAAAATAGAAATCCTATGTATCATGCTGCATACACCAAATGTAAAAGAATTACTATGGCATTTCGATTTGAAGAATCCCAAAATATTTGGAACGATTTAATGGAAGATCTTCAAAGTGAGCAGTAACGGAATTATTTTAGTAGCTACTAAAGAAGAAGCCTACTATAACAGTGCAATTATGTGCGCTAATAGTATTCTAGAATATATGCCTGATGCTAATATTACTTTATTTACGACTCCGGAATTATATAAAAAGTATCATAGATCTTTATTTGATTCAGTAAATTTAGAAACTCCGAATGAGTATCGAGGAAAACTTTGGGGAATGGCCAATACTCCATATGAATTGACTCTCTATATGGACTGTGATATGTTAGTCCAGCACGATGAATTTAATTTGATTTTTGATCTAATAGGTTCGAATGATATGGTTTGGACAAAAATTACTGCTGAGCGTGAATATGCGTACAATAATGAAGGTGGTAGTAATAGAATTTTTCCAGGAGGCGAATTTAAAATTCATGGAGGTTTATGTCTTTATAATTCATTATGTAAAAAATTTATGAGCGATTGGTATAATCTTGATAAAAAGATCAGAGATAACAAGTGGTGGCCAAATATAAAATTATACCCAACTAGATTTAAAAGTTGGGATCAATTTTCTCTTTGGTGGTTAACTGAGAAAGAATGGGATAATTATAGATATTTAAAATATGGCTTCTTTGAAGACGATTTTAGATGGAACTGGTTACATACATACGATTCTGTAAAAGAGGGCGGAAATAATCCTGGAAAAGAACCTATTATTTTACATCACAACTGGATTAAAAGATAACTATGACACAAACACCTATAAAAGATCATCCAAATTTAGTTAAGAACAGTTCTGGAGTCGTTATAAATAAAGATACTAGCGGTCTGGCTGCTGCAAAGGCCAGAAAGCAGAAACAACAACAAGAAAAACAAGAACTTGACGAGTTAAAAAACAAAGTAGATAGAATAGAATCAATGCTAAAAACATTGATCGACAAATTTACTGATGATGGAAAATGACTCTTTATAAATAATGTTATGTTCATAATAACGAAAGAGTTTGCTCATCATGGCAGAATATGCAGTGCTTACAGTTGACCAAGGCGCAGACACAATTTTTCAGCTTGAAGTGGTAGATAGTGATAGGACTGCAAAAGACCTTACTAATCTAACCATCAACGCTAAATATAAGAAGTCGTATAACTCAACTACTTCTACTTTATTTTCTGTCAATGTACCAACTCCAAAAACACAAGGTATTATTGAGTTAACAGTAAATGGCACTGACACAAAAACATTAACTGCTGGCCGCTATGTTTATGATGTGGAATTAAAAAACGCCAATAAGGTGACTGAGAGAATCCTAGAAGGAATTCTAGAAATCAATCCCGGCGTAACTTTGTCTGATTCGGCATAATAAAGGAATAAACATGGCAAGAAGGATCACGGTCAAAAAGATACTCTCTAGTATTCCTAATATCACAAAGCTTACAGGATTTAGTGATGTTAATGATTCTGGATTGAGTGAAACTAATGGCTTTCTGAGATACGATTCAGACAATGACAATTTTAAGTTTGTTTCTTTAGCATCATTAGGTGTACAATCAGTTAATTCCATAACTGGCGCAGTAACAATCACAGGCGCTTCTGGAGTTTCTGTTAACACATCGGGCGACACTATTACTCTAACTGGTGCTGTAGATTCTGCTTCTGTTAATACTTTAATTGATGCTGCAGACACACACGATTCTGCTGCAGTGCAAAGTCAAATAGATAGTAATTTAAATGCTTTAGATACACATGATTCGGCGGCTGTACAGGGGCAGATCACAAGCACGATAAACGCATCATATATTCAACCACTCGCCCGTGCTGCGATTTCAGCTGGAAATAATGTCACATATGATTCAGCTACTGGTGTAATCGGTACAGTCGGAACTGATTCGGCTACTGTAGTTTCGATCGCAGATTCTAGGATCAGCGCTGCCAGTATTGGAGATCTTTCTAATGTAGATCTCGCAGGAATTGCTGATGGCAGAATCCTTAAATATAACTCCTCTTCTGGCAAATTTGTTATAGCAGCAGATGCTACAGACTCTGGCGGTGGAGTATCTACCGCAGACCTTGTAGTGATAGACTCTAGTGCATTTGGCTCTTTATCTTACAATGGTGGGTCTGGTGTTTTTTCATACGTTGGTGTAGACTCTGACGATATTAAAACTGTAACAAATATTCCTTACAGTAACTTAACTGGCACACCTACTATTCCAACTGTAGACTCTGCTACAATTAGACCTCTTGCCAGAGCAGCTATCGTTGCTGGAACTAATATCACATATGATTCTGCAACAGGTGTTATTTCTTCGACTGACACTGGCATTGATTCTGCTGCTATTAATACATTAATTGCTGCAGCTGACACTCATGACAGTGCAGCTGTTGAAGGTCAGATCGATTCTGCTTATATTCAACCTCTGGCACGTGCTGCGATCGTCCAAGGCAATAATATTACATATGACTCTTCAACTGGTATAATTTCTGCCGTTATCGGCGATACACAACATGATTCTGATGCAGTTCAGGCACAGATCGATTCTTCCTTGGGCGTTTTAGATACTCATGATAGTGGCGCAGTTCTTGGGCAGATTAATGAAACAGTAAATAGGCAGTATATAGTAAATGCCATTGAATTTCAAGACGACGATTTCTTAAAATTCGGTGACGACAGCGACTTTACTATCGTCCATAATGGTTCTCATACTGTATTGCTAGATAAAGGCGACGGTAGTCTCTTTATTGAAGGCTCTCAAATTCATCTAGCTTCGCAGAATAATGGAAATCCAATTTTCCTTACGGCTGGCAGTGATGATGGTGTTAAGATCTTTGATTCAACTGGTGATTTAAGGCTTCATAGCACAGATGCTGGTGTAAGTGTATTCACAGGATTAAAATTAGACGGTAACGATGTGCTCACGACAGCAAGCACGATTAATGCTGATACTTTAGATACAATTAACAGCACTAGCTTCCTTAGATCTGATGTTAAAGATCAAAAGACTGCTGGTTCGCTGGTAATGAACGATGGCGTGGCTATTAAGTTTGGCACAGATTCTGATCATACGATTAAAGAAACTTCTGGCAACTTAGAGATTAATACTTCTGGAGCCGGACTTTTTAAAATTAATACTGCTGGTTTGCGGGTTCATAATGAAGCTGGCACTGAAAATCAGATTTTGGCCACTGAAAATAATGGAGTGACACTTTATTTTGATGGGAACCAGAAAGCTGTCACCAGATCTGATGGATTTGAAGTTACTGGTCATTTAATCACTGACTCCATTCAAACTACACATATTGACATTTTCGGGGAAATTACTAACAGGCCATCCTCTGTTAATGTAGGAGGAACTCAAACTACAGTTAAGAGTTTAGCGCATAACAACGTAGCTTCTTCGATCACCTATAGTATTCACATGAAAGATATTAATGGAACCACAACAAAGGGCGAAACATCATTTACTACAGTAATATGTACTTTAGATAGCGATCTAAATACAGCATTTACTGAGTTTGGGACGCTATTTACGGGTGATAGTAGTTTCGGATCCTTTATAGTTGAGGCTGATGCTACGAATATTGATTTAAAATTTACTAGAAGATCAACCAGAGACGGGGCTATTAGAGTAGCAGCCTCTAAGACAGTCGTAATATAGGGAGCTATCGGGGAAAGTGAACCATGGCAGCAACAGATAAAAATTTTATAGTAAAAAATACTCTCGAAGCGAGAAGGGGGGTATCGTCAGATTCAGACGTTAATGTTACTGGCGATATTACTGCGACTGGAACTGTTACCGGAGCTACTCTGAGCGGAAACCTTGCTGCAACTAATCTGACTGGCAACATAGATTCTGATAGAATTACTCAAGTCGATGCCAGTAAATTAGTTGGTGGTATTGACTCTGATAGAATCTCTCAGTTAGATGCCAGCAAAGTTCAAAACTTGCCAGCAAGTACAGATTCTGCTGCCACCCAAGCAATGATCGACAGTTCTTTGGGAGTATTCGATGCTCATGATTCTGCCGCAGTACAAGGTCAGATCGATGCGAGAGTTACACAATCTTTTATTAACAATCTCAATGTAGACGCCGAAACTCTCGGCGGTAACGATTCAAGCTACTTTACGAATGCGTCAAATATTTCTACAGGTACGGTAAGTATTGATCGCCTACCAACTATTGTCTTAACAACTAATACTTCTGGTAACTATGTTCAGTCTACAACTGCAGGCGGTGGCATTAAAGCTTTAAGTGCAGCAGGTGAAGGTGTAGATCAAACTATTTCTGTTGACTCTGGTTTTGTAACTGGATTGTTTACAGGCGGTGATGGCATTAGTTATAGCACTGGTACTATTTCTCTCGACCCAACAGACAGCGCAACATTTGAAAATATAACAGCCAAAAACAAATTATCTATTTTTGACTCTGCGAATGGCGTAGAAGTCGCCAAACTTGAAGGTGACATAGATCAAGGATTAACCATTCATTCGCATGCTCATGCAACCGATGGTGGTATTCGGTTCGTAATTCATGATACCCAAGATTCAGATTATCTTATTATTTCTCAGCCAACAGGTATTTCTGTAGTTAATCGTAGAATTAGAAACGTTGGCGCTCCTATTCAAGATTTGGACGCTGCAACAAAATCTTATGTTGATGGTGTAACTCAAGGTCTCGCCATTAGAGATCCAGCAAAGGCGGCAACAACTGCAGCTCTCACAAGCACGAACGCCATTACTGCGATCTCATATGATAGTGGCGCTCTAGGATTTGGCGCATTTATTGATATTACTGCGCCAGCTGGTACAGGACAGGCTCTCGACTCTATTGATGGATTCGCCCTGAGTACTGGCGATAGAATTATGATTAAAGATGAAACTGGCGGCAACTTACCATTTAACGGTATCTATACTTGGGATTCTGCTCGCAGGATTACAAGAGCAACAGACATGGACTCTGGCAGTGAGTTTAATGGTGGTGAGTTTGTATTCGTTCAAGAAGGTAATATTAACGGTGGCAACGGTTTCTCGCAGAAAGATAATGTAACAGTAGTTGGCGATAGTGCTGTACACTTCGTGCAGTTCTCTGGTGCTGGGCAAATTATAACTGGAGACGGTATATCCAAAGTTGGTAATACTCTTAGTGTAGATCTTGCAGCCACCTCTGGTCTTGAATTTACTTCTGGTGAGTTAAGGGTTGATGTTGATGCTTCGACTATGGAAATCAGTGGCTCTGGCGTTAATCTAAAAGATGGTGTTGTTACTACTGATAAGTTTAATACTGCTGGCGGTACAGGCGTAACTCTTACTAATATCGCAACTAACGCAAGTGAAACATTCTCAACAGCTGGATTAAGAAACCAGTTAGAAAATGGTGAGTTTAAGGTTTATACTAAAACTATCGGAGACTCTGATACTAAAGCATTAGTAGACTCTGGTTATGTGCAACCTCTAGCACGTGCAGCTATCGTAGCTGGTGCGAACATTAACTATGATTCAGGCACAGGCGTTATCAGTGGAGCTGCATCTTATGGTGATGCAAATGTTACTGCTCTTGTTGACTCGGCTTATGTACAACCTCTTGCCCGAGCTGCGCTTGTAGCTGGTACGAATGTTACTTTTGATTCTGGCTCTGGTCGAGTTGATTTACCTGCTAGTGTAGCAATTACTACAGGATTGACCGTAGGCGGTAATACTGTACTGACTACTGCCGATGAAGGTGATGGTAATGGCATCGATGCTGATACATTAGATGGCCAACAAGGTAGTGCGTATTTAAGAAGTGATGCGGCAGATGCATATACTAGCGGAACGCTGACCTTCAATAATGGAACAACACTCACAGCAGCAGATGGCGCCACTGTCAACTTCAGCATGGCGGATGGTACTGCTCCATTTACTGTAACGTCTACAACCAATGTACCAAACCTTAACGCCTCTAGTTTGAGCGGTGTTGCTGTTGGTAGCTTCTTAAGAAGTGATGCCAGTGATGCGTTTACTAGTGGAACATTAACTTTTAACAATGGTACTACTGTCGCATTTGAAAATGCTACTAGCACCGCACCATTCACTGTAGCATCTACAACTGTTGTTACGAACCTAAACGCTGATCGACTAGATGGGCAGCATGGCACTTACTACAGAATTGATATTCTTGATTCTACAGGTACCACTTTGAATGTTTAAGGAAATATAAATGGCGAATCCATCTACAAGACAAGGCTTAATTGACTACTGTAAGCGAAAGCTTGGTGATCCAGTTATTGAGATTAACGTTGAAGAATCTCAATTAGAAGATCGGGTGGATGAAGCGATCCAGTTTTATCGTGAGTATAACTCTGATGCGCTGTTAAGAACCTATGTCAAACACCTCGTTACTGCAGATGATGTAACGAATGGATACATTACACTCAATGATAATATCTTCTTCATCAAAAGATTATTCCCAATAAATGCTTCTGGGACAACTTCTTCAAATTTCTTTGATCTGAAGTATCAGTTGTCTCTGAATGAACTTTATGATTTAAATACGTTTATTGGCGACTTGGCTTACTACGAACAGATGCGTCAATATGTATCGCTGCTTGACATGAAGTTAAACGGACATCCTCAGACGACATTCAGCCGTAATCAAAATAGACTTTATATTCATGGTGAGTTTGAGGAACAAGAAATTAAAGCAGGAAATTTTCTTGTAATAGAGGTATTTCAAGCTATCGACCCTGAGACATTTACAGATATATACAATGACATCTTCTTAAAGGAGTATTTAACTCAGCTAATTAAACAACAGTGGGGTGCTAACCTGATTAAGTTTGAAGGTATGCAACTTCCTGGTGGTGTGCAGCTTAATGGTAGACAACTTTATGATGATGCAACACAAGAGCTGGAAAGATTGAGGGAACAAGTTAGACTTACTCATGAAATGCCAGTTGACTTCTTTTTGGGATAAACGATGGCTAGAAATCCGTACATTTCACAAACAGTACGCTCTGAACAAAACCTTTATGAAGATATTATTATCGAGTCTCTCAAGATTTATGGTCAGGACGTAGAGTATTTGCCGAGAACATTGGTCGCTGAAGATGTAATCTTTGGTGAAGATGTCGTCTCAAGGTTTGATGATGCATATACTATTGAAATGTACTTAGAAAATACTGATGGCTTTGAAGGCGATCAAGATCTTTTTACAAAGTTTGGTGTAGAAATACGGGATAGAGCTACTATGCATGTCTCTCGTCGTAGATGGGACACTGTTGTTGGTGCATTTGTAGATAACGATAGGCCGAATGAAGGCGATTTAATTTATCTTCCGCTTTCAGACCAAGTATTTGAAATTATGAGAGTTGTGGACGATAAACCATTCTATCAACTCTCTAATCTACCAACATATAAACTTGACATCGAACTCTTTGAATATAATGATGAAGACTTTGATACTGGCGTTGAAAAGATTGATGAACTTGAAGCGCTGGGTAATGTGATTAAGCTTACTCTGAATGCTTCGGATTCTGATGGACTGGAGCTTGGTGAGAATATTCAACATCTGGTCGATAGTGCTAATGGACCGAAACTTGTTGCAGAGATTGTAAACTGGGATGCTTCTACTAATATTCTTGAAGTTGCTCATATTGGCTCTACAGACGGTAAGTTTAGAACATTCTCAGCTGGCACTTCTATTACCTCTGTCACGTCAAATATTACGAAAACAATCTCTGCGATTAATGAAGAATTACAACAGGCTAATAGTCAGAATGCTTCCTTTGAGACTACAGGAGACGATATTATTGACTTCAGCGAAAGCAACCCATTTGGTGAGGTGACATAATGTTTAATCAGCACTTCTATCACGAAAAGATTCGTAAATGCGTTGCAGTTTTTGGTACATTGTTCAACAATCTACATGTTGTGCGTAAAAACTCCTCTGGCGCTGTCATTAGCCAGATAAAAGTTCCGCTGAGTTATGCTCCAAAACAAAAGTTTTTAGAGCGTATCCGTGAGACAGAGAATATGTCTGATGCTAAATTAGCGATTAAACTTCCAAGAATGTCTTTCGAGATATCTTCGATTTATTTTGATCCAAGCAGACAGTTACCAAAAGTCAATAACTTTACTCGTCTTGTTTCCACAGATACTGGAGTAAGAACAAAGTTCTTCACAGCTGTCCCTTATGTTATTAACTTTCAGCTAAACATTCTTGGCAAGACAAATGAAGACGTAGTTCAGATTCTAGAACAAATCCTACCGTTCTTTAATCCCTCTTATACAATTACAATGAAACCATTTAGTGATTATTCTGACATCACTGAAGACTTGCCTATCTCTCTGATTGGTATTAGTTTCTCTGATGATTATGAAGGCCAATTAGAGAATAGAAGAACGATTGTTTACACCTTAGACTTTGAAATTAAAACGCAGTTTTTTGGGCCGATTGCTGATAAAAAGATTATTCGCAAGGCTATTGTTGATCTTAAAGACTCTGACACTAATGGCATCATTGAACACTTTGAGCGTATTACCGTTGTCCCAGATCCTGTTTCACTAAATATTATTGCAGATAGCGACTTCAATACTACAACAACCTTCTTATATCCGGGAGAAGGCGATAGTATTTAATGAACCCAAAAGTATATAAAATACCTCTTTTATAAATAGATAAAACACAAGGTTCACCATTTGATTTGATTTTAATAGATGACTAGTGAAAAGCCCGATATAAAAGACGATTTTGAATACTCCAGAGCAACTTACTATGAGCTGTTGGATAAAGGTCGTGAAGGATTAGACTTAATGATGGAAGTCGCCAGAGAGTCTGAGCATCCCAGAGCTTTTGAAGTTTTATCTGGTATGATTAAACAAATGTCAGATGTAAATGATAAATTAATGGATCTGCAAAAGAAAAGAGTAGATCTAAGTAAACCTAAAGAACAACAAAAACAACTTACTCAAAATAATGTATTTGTAGGGTCGACAGCAGATTTACAGAAAATGTTGTCGGCTGAACCGGAGGTGATTGAACATGAAGATAACAGACTTAATCCAGATAACAGAGCTGAGTAGAGGTATACTAAATGTTATTCGCAAACTAATCGGCGAATCAAGTATCCTACTAGCAATTATTTACACAATCGGTCATATTTTTATTGCGACACTCTGTAATTTTTTAATTACAGGCGCTGCGATGGAACTTGCGGCTGTGGATGCAATCGTAGAACCTATTATTAATGGGGTTTGGTTCTACGTTTTACATAAGGTGGCAAAAAGATACTTTAAATGAATGAAACCTATCTCGGTAATGCTCAGGTAAAACGTGATGGTGTACAGCAGTCATGGACCAAAGAAGATATTAAAGAATATCAAAGATGTATGAAAGATCCCGTATACTTTGCCGAGAAGTATGCAAAGGTTATTTCTCTTGATAAAGGGTTAGTTCCGTTCAAACTTTATCCATATCAAAAAGATATGTTCGAGCATTTTCAAAATAATCGCTTCTCGATTGTTTTAGCATGTCGTCAGTCTGGCAAATCTATTTCTTCTTGTATCTACATTCTTTGGTATGCACTATTTCATCCAGATCAAACGATTGCTGTATTAGCTAACAAGGGCGCAACTGCCCGTGAAATGTTAGCAAGAATAACTTTAGCTCTTGAGAATATCCCATTCTTCCTGCAACCTGGCTGCAAAGCGCTTAATAAAGGTTCATTAGAGTTTAGTAATAATTCTAGAATAATCGCTGCTGCAACCTCTGGAAGCTCCATACGGGGACTATCTGTTAACCTGCTATTTCTTGATGAGTTTGCGTTTGTTGATGATGCTACTACATTCTATACTTCAACATATCCTGTGGTATCCTCTGGTAAGACCTCCCGTGTAATTGTTACTTCAACAGCCAATGGTGTTGGAAATATTTTTCATAAGTTATATGAGGGTGCAGTACAAGAAACGAATGAATTTAAACCGTTTCGTGTCGACTGGTGGGACGTTCCAGGAAGAGACGAAGAGTGGAAGCGACAAACCATCTCTAACACTTCAGAACTACAGTTCCAACAGGAGTTTGGTAATACATTCTTCGGTACAGGTAATACACTTATCTCTGCGGATGTTTTAATGGGAATGAAAGCTGAATCGCCTGTAGTTGTAGGTGATGTTAAAGTTTATCAAGAGCCTAAAGAGAATCATGATTATATTATGACAGTAGATGTCGCTAAAGGTCGTGGACAGGATTATTCTACATTTAATATTATTGATATTAGTACGAGACCATTCAGACAAGTAGCTTGTTATAGAAGCAATTTAATCTCACCTATACTATTCCCAGACATTATACATAAATGGGCGAAAAGATATAACGAATCATATGTAATTATTGAATCGAACGATGCTGGATCTGTTGTGGCAAATGGGCTTTATTATGATATTGAATATGAAAATATGCATGTAGAGTCAATGATCAAAGCTGGTGCGATTGGTATGACGATGAACCGTAAAGTAAAGCGGATTGGGTGTTCAAACCTCAAGGATTTAGTTGAAGAAAAAAGATTATTATTAGTTGATCTTGATACTATTTCTGAATGTTCTACTTTTGAGGCTAGAGGAAACTCATTCGAGGCTTCGGCTGGTAATCATGACGACTTAGTTATGAACTTGGTAATGTTTGCTTGGTATGTTGGGACTGAAACATTCTTAAATCAAAGCGATGTAAATGTTAAGCAAATGCTGTATGAACAGAAAATAAAAGAAATAGAAGATGATATTGTGCCAGTAGGAATTATTAATGATGGTATTGAACAGCCAAGAACAGAAGTTGTCAGCGGGGAAGTATGGACAGTAGAGGATCCCTCTGAAATGTTCTAATCAATAAATAATATTAATGTTTGAAAACCTTATTATGCTCCTTATCATTTAAATCAAACGAAAAAGAGGAAGACTCATGGCTTTTTTCACGCCTTCGCTGTCTCCAGCTGTAGTAACCAGAGAGATTGATCTCACTGGTATTGTGCCAAACATTGGAACCACCACTGGTGTTTTCGTAGGTAACTACCGTTGGGGTCCAGTTGATTTACCTACTCGAGTAGACAACGAAGCGAAACTCGTTTCTGAATTTGCTACTCCCGACACAAATAATGCAGTAGATTTTCATACTGCTGCTCAATATACAAAATATTCCAATCAGTTGTTAAACATTCGTGCTGTAACGAGTGCTGCTAAAAACTCATTCCATACTGATGCTGGGTTTGCTGATGGCCGTACAGCTAGATTGGTTAAGAATACTACCGATTTTAATAATCAGCTTTCTGCAATGGACTCTGATAAGCATGCTTTTATCGGAAAATATCCTGGAGCTCTCGGGAACTCACTTCAAGTTCAGCTTTGTGGATTTGATGTAGGCGATTCTGCGTTTACAGGCTGGTCTCTGAGAACGCAATTCGATGCTGCTCCCGGAACATCTTCTTACCTTGCAGGCAAGAATGGATCGAACGATGAAGTTCATGTTGCGATTATTGACCAAGATGGTCAGTTCTCTGGCACGAAAGGTGAAGTTCTTGAAACGTTCCCGTTCTTATCGTTGGCAAGAGACGCTAAAAATGCAGACGGATCTACGAACTATATTGCTGATGTAATTAATAATCAGTCTGACTTTGTTTGGCTAGTTGATGCTGCTAACATCGACTCTGACTATTCCATAGCTGGAGCTGGTACAGATGCAGCTGACTCTGGAGACGATTACAAGCTGATCGCATCCGCTCAAGGTGTTAAAGCAATCAGCCTTGTAAATGGTGTAAGCTCTGGCGCTCTTGGAACCTCTGAGTATGCTTCTGCGTTCGATCTTGTTGAAGACGTAGATACATTTCAGGTCGACTTCCTGATTGCACCACCAGTAACTGCTACAACTGGTGCGAATACAACAGCAAATACTATTGTCAGAGATCTGAACACAATTGCTGCTACAACCCGTAAGGATTGTGTGGTTGTTGCATCTCCACCAAAAGCTGCAGTAATTAACACTACTACTCCAGTAGATGACACGATTACTTTCGCTAATCTTCTACCATCTAGTTCTTATATTTTCCTTGACAACAACTACATCAAGGTCTTTGATAAGTACAACGATCAGTTCATTGACATTCCGGCTAACTCTTCGACCGCAGGTCTGATGGCTCAGACTGATCAAACGAATGCTCCTTGGTTCTCTCCGGCTGGTCTGAGAAGGGGTCAATACTTTGGTGCTGTTGATATTGCACATTCTCCTGTGAAAGCAGATAGAGATAGCCTCTACAGAGCTAACGTGAACCCAATCGCTAATATTCCGGGCGCTGGTATCACTCTGTTTGGTGATAAGACAATGCTGCGTCGTCCTTCGGCGTTTGATCGCATTAACGTTCGTCGCTTGTTCCTTACTATTGAGAGAGCGATTGCGGAAGCTGCGAAGTCTGTACTCTTTGAATTCAACGATGAGTTTACAAGAGCAGAATTTACTAACATTGTCGAACCTTTCTTAAGAGAGGTAAAGGGTCGCCGTGGTATCACTGATTTCAGAGTAGTTTGTGATGAAACAAACAACACTCCTGAGATTATTGACCGTAACGAATTTATTGCCACAATCTTCATTAAACCTGCCCGCTCTATCAACTACATTACTCTGAACTTTGTAGCTGTTAGAACAGGTGTAGACTTTACTGAAGTTGTCGGTCAACAATTCTAAGAACCGCTAACGAGGAGATAAAAAATGGCTATTTTAGGAGTCGATGACTTCAAAGCAAAACTGAAGGGTGGCGGTGCTAGATCTAATCTATTCAAGGCAACTGTTAACTTTCCTGGATATGCAGGCGGCGACGTAGAACTTACATCGTTTATGTGTAAGGCTGCACAGCTTCCTGGATCAATCATGGCGGAAATCGTTGTACCGTTCCGTGGCCGTGAACTGAAGATTGCTGGTGATAGAACATTCGAAACATGGGATATTACAGTAATTAACGACACCGACTTCAACGTCCGTAATTCAATGGAACGTTGGATGAATGGTATCAACGGTCATACTACTAACGAGGGTCTTGTTAATCCAACAGACTATCAGGCTGATCTGATTGTAGAACAACTTGATAAGAATGGCGACACGCTGAAGACCTACAACTTCCGTGGTACTTTCCCAACTAACGTTTCTCCGATTGATGTATCGTATGATGCAACTAACACAATCGAAGAATTTACTGTGACTTTCCAAGTCCAGTACTGGGAATCTGACACAACCTCCTAATAAGAGGTGAATAAATAGGGGGAGGAAACGCTCCTCCCCTTTTTTTATTTGGAGAAATATTTTGGCTGACGATAGTTTAAAAGTCTTTGGTTTTGAAATCAAAAGATCTAATAGACAAAAAGAAAAACCACAGCTTCCATCTGTTGTTCCACAATTAGATGATGATGGCTCTGGATACATCACAGCCTCTGGCAGTCACTATGGTTCGTACATAGATTTAAGTGGCGAAAAAGCCAAAGACGATAAAGATTTAATTAAGAAATATCGTTCTCTTGCAGAACATCCAGAAGTTGATGCTGCGATTGAAGACATTGTTAACGAGACCATCTCTGGCGAAGAAAATATCATTGAGATTGTCTTAGATAACGTTGAAACAACAGACGCTATCAAAAAGCAAATTAAAGAAGAATTCGACGGTGTCTGCGCCATGTTAGATTTCCAGAATCATGCGCATGATATTTTCCGTCGATATTACGTTGATGGTCGTATCTATCATCATTTGGTGATTGATCCAAAGAGACCACAAGAGGGTATTCAAGAAGTTCGTCCGATCGACTCTACTAAGATTCGTAAAGTCAAAGAAGTTAAAAAAGAAAAAGATCCTGCATCTGGCGCTAATATCGTCAAGAAGGTTGATGAGTATTATATCTACAGCGACGATGCAGCTGCGAGTTATTTGACAAAGACCACAGGAGCTGGTTCAAACTCGAATGCTGTGAAAATGACTGTAGACTCAGTCAGTTATGTTACAAGTGGGCTTGTTGACGCTGAACGTAAAAAAGTAATTTCTTATTTGCATAAAGCGATTAAACCAATTAATCAGCTGCGTATGATGGAAGATGCTCTGGTAATTTACAGACTCTCCCGTGCACCTGAACGTCGTATTTTCTATATTGATGTTGGTAACTTACCGAGAGGAAAGGCTGAACAATATCTTAAAGACATTATGTCGAGATATAGAAACAAACTGGTTTATGATGCTAGCACTGGTGATCTGAAGAACGATCAAAAGCACATGTCTATGCTTGAAGACTTCTGGCTTCCTAGGCGTGAGGGTGGCAGAGGCACAGAAATTACTACGCTTCCGGGTGGTCAGAATCTTGGAGAGATTGATGATATCATTTACTTTCAGAAAAAAGTTTACAAGGCATTAAACGTTCCTATAGGTAGAATTAATCCAGAAGAACAGGCTGGTGGTATCCTAGGAAGAACTTCTGAGATTACAAGAGATGAATTTAAATTTCAGAAGTTTATTCAGAGATTGCGCAGAAGATTCTCTGAATTGTTCATGAATATCCTAAAGAAGCAGCTTCTTCTCAAAGGTATTATTACCGAAGATGACTGGGAAAGCTGGAAGATGGATATTGTAGTTGACTACATTACAGACAACTACTTTGCAGAACTTAAAAACTCTGAGATGCTTCGTGAACGTATTAATATGCTGCGTGAAGTTGAGCCTTACATTGGCAAATTCTACTCCAAAGATTGGATTAGAAAGAATATTCTCATGTTTACTGAAGATGATATTAAGTCGATGAATAATCAGATGGAAGATGAAAAGAAGTCTGGTGAAATCGAGGAGCCTGAAGAAGAATTTTAATATATTATGATACTTCCTGGACAATATGGAGCTGGACATCAAGTTAGATTATTGTCTGGAGCATTTAACTACACTAAAAATCAATCTGGTAAATCTACCTTAGAAGTTATTTGGCCTGAGCATCTATGGGAAGTTGAAGAAACTTTTCAAGATCAGAAAGAGTCATTTCAATATCAAACAGATTATCTTTTACGATTTATGCCTAAAAGAATGTTTGATTTAAAACATAAACTTGTTGATACTACTCTTTGGGAAAACGAATCTTATCATTTTAGAAGCTGTTTATTCATTGGAGATCCTAAAAGGCAAAGTAAAACAAAAAAGATTAGATATGACTGCTGTAGAACAGTAAAATTTAAAAATTTTCATAAAAGAAAAAAAGACAAAGTAACATTATTTCGTGATACATTCGTTCATCATGGCAAATCAGTGGTGGGTAATGCACACAGAGGTAAACGCCCATTAAGTTATAATAAATGGGAAATTTTTATAGAATATCTTAGGAAGTATTTTGATGTAACTGAGATTGAGTATAGAACTCCTATCTCTGAAGTTATGTATCATTTATCTACTTGTGAATTTTGTATAGGTTATAGTGGAATGTGGGGAATGCATGCGAATGCATTAAGAACTCCAAAGATATCTTTGATAAAATCTAAATATTTCCCTAGAGCAGTTTCGCCTCATATAATCAATACTAAACAAAAACAATTAATTATGCAAGGTGTTAACGATGAAAACTCCTTAGATGTAGCTAATTATAAATTAGAAGAATTATTAAATATTAACTTATTACAGGATTTAATTTATAAAGCTAAGAAGATAAACGAAAATATTATGCTTAGAGATTAATAATGATTGAGTTTACAGGATTTGAGATAAATGGCCAGTCAGCAGCGGGACATCAAATAGGTTCAATTCAAATGGCCTATCAGATTTCTAAATTACATCCTAATGAAGAAATAGATATTGATGTTCTCTGGCAAGAAGATTCCTTCGAGGGAGTCGCACATCAAGATCAGGTTGAGCCATATATTCAACAGTTAGAGTATCTTCGAAGATTTATCGCTGACTGTAATTTTACATTTAACCATAAAAAAATTACATTTGAAGATTGGCGTCAAACAGTTCCTTATTGGAAAAATTTTAAACTACCTAATAGTGTTAGGGGGTTAGATTTAAAATTTAAAAATTTTCATAAAAGAAGTAAAGGCAAAATAGTCTTTTGGAGAGATACTTTTTTATTTCATGACGTTGTACATAATTTTAACTCAACAGGATTTAACTATCTTGATAAAAGAAATTTAAGAAAATACGTTGTATTATACAAGGGAAAGAGACCGCTATCATATGATGAATGGGCTATTTTTATTGACTACTTAAAAGAAAATTATCGAGAAGTTGTTGAGATTGAGTATAGAACTCCTATCTCTGAAGTTATGTATCATTTACAAACTTGCGAAGTAGCTTTAGGATATAGTGGTATGTGGAGCGAGCATGCTAGTTTATTAAATACTCCTATGATACATTTGGTAGATTTTTCACATTTTCCTAGAGAATATTTAACGGCGTATAGAGATTACAAAGAAGAAGAGCTATTACAAAAAAGAATATATAATTTTAGCGCAAGAAATAATAACTCAATAACTGCAGGTAATCATACACTTAAAGACTTTATTGATATTAATTATTTTAAGGGTTTAGTAGAAAGAGCTAAGTCTGTAAGTCATAATAGAAGTAATGTAAGCGCTTAATTTTCTATAAGTATAAATAAATGCGTAACAATATTATTTGGAGCTGATAAATGGTTGAAATTGCTGATTTCCTAAATAATGTAACGACCAAAAACTATTCTGAAGCTGAAAAGCAGTTTTCTGCACTTCTTAATGATAGATTAACAGATCGTTTACAAAGTGAAAAAATTAAAGTGGCTGGACAAGTCTTTAATAACCAAAACGATGAAGAAATCGAAGAAGTAGAATTAGAATCTGAAGAAGAGACAGAAACAGAAGATGAAGAGCTTTAAAGAGTTTGCTAAAAACATTGCCCCTAAAGGTCATAAGATCGTTAAGGTCTTAGACATGAAGGGTACAGAAGTAATGGTTACTAAAGATAGCAAAGGTAAATTTAACGTAATGTTTGATAACCAAGTTATCGACACTCTTAGCTCTGAAAAAGAAGCAATGAAGGCTGCTAAGAACTTTGGCAGCATGATGGGTAAAAGGTAAATTAAATGAAGCTGATTACAGAACATACAGAAGAAGTTTCTTACATCATCGAAGCAAAAGACGATGGCAGTAAGAAATATGTAATCGAAGGTATCTTTGCCCAAGCAGAACAAAAGAACCGCAACGGAAGAATTTATCCAAGACCAATCTTGGAATCAGCAGTATCTAAGTATGTTAATGAGCAGGTAAAAACCCAGCGTGCGGTAGGTGAACTGAATCACCCTGCTGGTCCTGTTATTAACTTAGACAAAGTTTCTCATCGCATTACCGAACTAAAATTTGAAGGTAATAACGTGATGGGGAAAGCACTTATTCTTGACACCCCGAATGGTCAAATTGTGAAAGGTTTGTTAGACGGTGGAGTTAAGCTAGGTGTTTCAACTCGTGGTATGGGAACTCTTGAGCAAAAAGGTGGAGTGAATATGGTCGGTAAAGACTTTGTTCTCAACACTGTGGATATCGTACAAGATCCGTCAGCACCATCAGCCTTTGTTGATGGAATTATGGAAGGTGTTGAGTGGATTTGGAATAACGGTGTCTTAGAGCCTCAAGAAATTGAAAAAATTGAGACTGAAATTAATAATGCTTCTAGATCTGATCGCTCTGCGGTTGAGATTCGGGAGTTTAAGAATTTCCTCTCTAAAATCAATCTTTAATAGGAGATAAACATGTCCGAACAAGAAATGTTAGATGACATCGAATCTGTTGAAGAGGTTATTGAGGAAGAAACTTCCGAAGAATCTGATACAGAAGAAGATGTATCTGAAGCTATGGCTTCTGGACCTGATGGCACTAAAGCTGCTGCCGATGACGCTGCTAAGATTAAAGCATCGTCTCCAGCACAAGCTGCGGTTCCAGGTGGTGCAGCCAATAAAGGCGATCAACAGATGCCAAAGACTAAAGCTGGTATGATTAATGCTATGTATGGCAAAATGAATGCTATGAAAAAGTCTGATCTTATGGCTTCATATCATAAAATGATGAATGCTATGGCTCATCCTGATAAAGAGGATGATGACATGGATGAAATGGCTCATGGTAAAAAGAAGCTGATGGCTATGGCTCACGGTAAAAAGAAGCTGATGGCTATGGCTCACGGTAAAAAGGAGAAGATGGAATCTTTAGAGGTTGATTTCTCTACTGATCTTGGCGCTCTTGTTGAGTCTGAAGCAACTCTCTCAGAAGGATTTAAGGAAAAAGCAGCAGTTATTTTTGAAGCTGCTATTAAGTCAAAACTTTCTGAAGAAGTTGACCGCATTGAGTCTGAACTGCAAGAAGAATTTGACGAAGAACTGAAGACTACCCGTGAGGAAATGGTCGAGCAGATCGATGGTTACTTAAACTATGTTGTCGAAAAATTCATGGAAGAAAACAAGTTGGCAATCGAGAACGGTCTCCGTGCTGAGATTGCTGAAGACTTTATGAAGGGTTTGCAGAACCTTTTCACTGAGTCTTACATTGAAGTTCCTGAAGGCAAGACTGACATGGTCGATGAACTTTCTTCTCAGGTTTCTGACCTTGAAGCTAGATTAAACGAAACCACTGAAACCTCTATCAAGCAAAGCCAAGAACTCGAAGAGCTGAAGCGTGATGCTATCATCCGTGAACACTCCCGTGATCTGGCTGAAACTCAGGTAGAAAAGTTGAAATCTCTGGCTGAAGATATTGATTTCGAAGATGCTGAAACTTTCGCTAAGAAGGTTGCTACCATCAAGGAATCTTACTTCACTAAGAAAAAAGTAACAGTTGCAGAAGAGCAAATCGATGAGGCTGCTGAAGAAACTGAAGTTTCTGATGTAATGGCTCGTTACGTTTCTGCAATTAGATCCACTCACAAACCACAATAATAAGAAAGAAGGTCTAAAGAAATGACTCCTACTGTATCTTACGATAAACTCGTACAGAAGTGGGCACCAGTACTTAACGAAGAAACCGCTGGTCCTATCTCTGATCACTACCGCAAGCAGGTAACTGCTGCGATCCTCGAAAACCAAGAAAAGGCTATGCGTGAAGAAACTTCCCATAGCTCCTTTGGCTTGCTGAACGAATATGGTACTGATGCTGGTTCTGTTAACAACTTTGACCCAGTACTGATCTCTCTCGTTCGTCGTGCTATGCCAAACCTCGTAGCTTACGACGTTTGTGGTGTACAGCCAATGACTGGTCCTACTGGCCTGATCTTCGCTATGAAGTCTCGCTATAAGACTACTCGTGGTGGTGCTACTTCTGGTGATGAGGCTCTGTACAACGAAGCAATCACTGGCTTCTCGGGCGACTCTGCTACTACGCAGAACACTGATCCAGCTGGTCTTGATGCAGCTAACTTTGACTCTGACTCGTCTGCTGATGATGCTCGTGACGTTACTGACTTCGCTGCTCCAGGTATGGAAACTGCGTTTGGTGAAGATCTGGGCACTTCCGGTAGCTCGGCGTTTGCTGAAATGGGCTTCACAATCGACAAGCAGACTGTAACTGCTAAGACTCGTGCGCTGAAGGCTGAATACACCATGGAACTGGCTCAGGATCTGAAGGCAATCCATGGTCTGGAAGCTGAAACTGAACTGGCTAACATTCTGTCCGCTGAAATTCTGGCAGAAATTAACCGTGAAGTTATCCGTACCATCAACGCTCAAGCTAAGTCTGGTGGTGCTCTGACCTCTACTGGTGCTGCTTCTGCTGACTTTGACCTGAACACTGATGCTGATGGTCGTTGGTCTGTCGAGAAGTTCAAGGGTCTGATGTTCCAGCTTGACCGTGACGCTAACACCATCGCTAAAGAAACTCGCCGTGGTCGTGGTAACTTCGTTATCTGTTCCTCGGATGTAGCTTCTGCTCTGGCAGCTTCCGGTATGCTTGACTACACTCCTGCTATGTCGACTAACCTGAACGTAGATGACACGGGCAACACTTTTGCTGGTGTACTGAACGGTAAGATGCGTGTATACATCGACCCATATGCAACTACAGACTACGCTACTGTTGGTTACAAGGGTTCGAACGCATATGACGCTGGTGTATTCTACTGTCCATACGTACCTCTCACGATGGTTCGTGCGGTTGGTGAAAACACTTTCCAGCCTAAGATCGGCTTCAAGACTCGTTACGGCATCGTTTCCAACCCATTCGTTGGTACTAATCCAACTGATGGTCTGGCAACCGCTAAGACGAACCAGTACTACAGAATTTTCCGTGTTGCTAACATTCTTGGTTAATAACTGAAGATTACTGCATAACAATAATAAAAAAAGTGTTATAAATACTAGGGTGGATCGAAAGGTCCACCCTTTCTTTTTTGCTGGAGTGATAGATGGTAGCTTTAACAAGTAATCAAAATTATTTACAACCTACTGGCTTTAAAGTTGTAATTGACAGAGAAAATTATCCAAACTTGGAATTTTTCGCACAATCTGTTAATCATCCAGATGTGTCTATGTCTCAACCAGCAATCCCATTCCGCAGAATCGAAAACGTAGCTCTTCCTGGAGATACTATTTCATATGGAGACTTATCGGTTTCTTTTATTCTAGATGAAGATATGAAATCTTATACTGAAATATATGAATGGTTTGAAAAAAATATCAATGAAGAATTTATCGGAGAAGGCCCAAGGTCTAGTAATACCGCTCCGAGATTACCAAGCTTGGCAGATATTTCAGTTTCTGTTTTGTCAAGCCATAACAATCAAAACAAAAAACTTTTATATAAAGGCTGCGTGCCAACATCATTGAGTGGTCTTCAATTCAGCGCTATCGCTTCGAGTGTGGAATATTTAACTTTTGATGTATCCTTCGCATTTACGGGCTTTGAGATTTCCTAATTTTATAGTATAATAGTGTTAGAGTTATACTGATAGGACTTTATTATGAAACTTGATTTAGAAAACATACTAGAGATGTGGAAAAATGATTGCCAAATTTCTGAATTTAATCTTGATGATGAATCTAGGAAAACACCATCCTTACACGCCAAGTATTTGGAACTTCACTCGATCACGAAACTTAAACTTAAAAGAGCAGAGCTCGATCAAAAGACGCTTCTGAAAGATAAGTGGCTATATTATAATGGTAAGATGGATCCAGAGGAGATCGAGAAAAAAGGCTGGGAGTTTGATCCGTTTAATGGTTTGAAAGTTCTCAAAGGCGATATGGATCATTATTATGATGCTGATACAGATATTCAGCAATCAGAAGAAAGAATTACCTACTTTAAAACAGTACTAGATACACTTGAAGAGATAGTTAATAATCTCAAGTGGAGACACTCTACAATTAAAAATATGATTGATTTTAGAAGATGGGAATCTGGCGGATAATATGGATTTAATTGTCAAACAAAAAAATTATTCTGCATTACATATTCAATGCGAGCCGCATGTAGCTAGTGAACTGAATGATTATTTTGCTTTTGAAACTCCTGGACATAAGTATATGCCATCCTACAAAAATGGTCGTTGGGATGGTAAAACAAGGATGTTTAATATCCGGAACTATGAGCTTCCAGTAGGTTTGTGGGAGTATCTCTCTGACTTTGCAACACCAAGAAACTACAATATAGAGCTTGAACCAGATTATCGTTACGGGACACCAGAGGATAAAATTGATGTTCGCTCGCAAGATGTTATTAAATTTATTTCAAAACTAAATCTGCCATTCGAAGTTCGTGATTACCAACTCGATGCAATTATGCAGGCATTAAAATCGAAGAGAGCTATTCTTCTTTCTCCAACAGGCTCTGGTAAATCATTGATCATTTATATTTTAATGATGTGGTATCTAGAACATTATGACAAACGTGTTTTGATTGTTGTGCCAACAACCTCTCTTGTTCAGCAAATGTTTTCTGATTTTGAACAGTACGGTCTTAATGCTGCCGATGTTTGTCATCGCATTTATTCTGGTATGCCAAAGAATAATATTCCACAACGTGTTTTTATTTCAACATGGCAATCCATCTATAAACTTCCAAGCACATGGTTCGAGCAGTTTGGATGTATCTTTGGTGACGAAGTGCATAACTTTAAAGCTAAGTCCCTCTCTGGTTTAATGAACAAGTCGAGAGAGGCTGAATACAGAATCGGCACAACAGGAACTCTAGACGGCACACAGACTCATAAATTAGTATTAGAAGGATTATTCGGTAGAGTATATAAAGTTACTACTACTAAGAATCTGATTGACAACGATACTCTTGCAGAATTAAAGATTAATATACTAATCCTTAAATATCCGAATGAAGTATGTAGAGATATTATAAATAATAAGGATTATCATTACGAGATTGATTATATTGTAAGGAATATCAAACGAAATAGATTAGTAAGAAATCTTGCTCTAGATCAAAATGGTAATACTTTGGTATTGTTTCAGTTCGTTGAAAAGCATGGTAAAGTCATTTATAATTTAATCAAGGATAAAGCTGATGACTCCCGTAAAGTTTTCTTCGTATCAGGCGAAGTTGATGCTGAAGTCAGAGAAGAAATACGTCACATCGTTGAAAAAGAACGAGATGCTATTATTGTTGCTTCACTCGGCACTTTCTCGACAGGGGTAAATATTAAGAATCTTCATAATATTATTTTTGCTTCACCTTCTAAATCTCAGGTAAAAGTTTTACAAAGTATTGGTAGGGGATTGAGAAAATCTGAAGATGGTAGAGCGACAACTCTTTATGATATAGCTGATGACATGCATATGAAGAAAAAGAAAAACTATACTCTTCTTCATGCGATTGAGCGAATAAAAATTTATAAACGAGAAAAATTTGATTACGAAATACATGAGGTGCAACTATGACCAAAAATTCGAATGAGGTTAAAGTAATTAAATTTTCTACTGGAGAAGAAATTATTGCCAAGATTAATGGGCATAATGAAAATTCTATGTTCTTACATAATCCTTATATAGTACAGATCAGTGAAGAGGGGGTAGCTTTATATCCTTGGATTTTAGCTGCAGATTACTCTGAGAATATTCAAGTTTCTCCTTTTAATATAGTTTCGATTGCGAATGCAAAACCAAAGATAATTTCTGGATATAGTAAAGCTGTTCTGGCAGATGCGTTAGAAGAAATGGATGATGGTGAAGAAAATAGCGTTGAATTTTTACCTGATGATGATGTTGTCTTCCATTGATATATTCCCCGCCCGAACGAACATTCTTATTATATACTGCAGATTAAATTTTGTCAAGCATTTTTTTTAATTGACATGTATAAAGTTTTATAGTATACTTTCAAATATATTCGTTATGAAAAAGGACATAAAGAGTGCCAAAGAGAAAAACAGATTACATTAATAATAAAGACTTTTCTGCGGCAGTGTTTGAGTATGTTCAGACCTGTGATGAATATAAAGCAAAAGATCAGCAGGTTCCGATTGTTCCTAATTATATCGCATTAGGATTTCAGCAGATTGCGAATGGTCTATCCCGCAAACCAAACTTCATTGGATATTCTTATCGTGAAGAGATGGTCATGGATGCTATCGAAAATTGTTTAAAAGCCATTAAGAACTATAACATCGAGGCCGCTACACGTTCTGGCAATCCGAACGCATTCGCTTACTTTACCCAGATATGTTACTATGCTTTCCTGCGTAGAATCAGTAAAGAGAAAAAACAGCAGGACATTAAGAATGAAATATTCGAGAACGCATATGCTGAAGAACTAATTGAAGTTCCTAAATACCAGGATGATATTGCTAAAAGTATTTCTCATAGTTATATTGATACTGTTCGAAATAAAATGAGAGACATGGAAGAATACAGCGATGATGAGTACGTATCTGAAGAGGACATGCTTCCAAAAAAGCGAATTAGAAAAAGTAATGATTCAGACTTATTGGAGTTTTTATGAAGAACTACAAGCTAAAAGAATTTATTAAGGTGGTTGAAAGCGCAGATATTATTTACGGTGAAGTTTCACTTAACGCTGCAACTAAGATTCCTGCACGTGTTAAGAAAAAGTCCGTACTTGATTCGCTTAAATCAATCAAGAACGAAACACTTTACATGACTTCTATCGGTTACTATGGTGATCTGAAAGAAGATAAAAAAGGAAGAAAGATTTTAAAGGTGCTATAATGACAGACGACATCTTTGACTTTGGATTTACTATCGTCGATGAGGAAGAGCTGGAGGTTGTACAGAAAACAGCCGAGAGCGCAGCAACTGCTGAGGCCACAGCTTCTTCATATGAGGATAAGTTAAACAAGCTCTACAATGCTATCCTACCTCTCCTATCTAACCTCAAGAAAAACCCTGAAAAGGATTATATTTATTGGCCTAATCGAACAGATAAGGTCGAACAATTTGAAACGGTGATTGCCAATATTATTAAGTGAGTTGAATGAAAATTGCAATATTGAACGATACCCACTGTGGTATCCGGAACTCTTCCGATATTTTTTTAGATAATGCAGCAAAGTTTTATGGTGAGACATTTTTTCCATATCTTAAAGAACATGATATTAAACAGATTGTGCATTTAGGTGATTATTATGACAACAGAAAAGCAATCAATATTAAATGTCTCAACCATAATCGAAAGCATTTCCTCGAACCTCTCCGTGATCTCGGTATTAGAATGGATATCATTCCTGGGAATCATGATACTTATTATAAAGATACCAATAATCCTAACTCTCTCAAAGAGCTCCTCGGATTCTTTATCAACGAGGTTGCGATTATTGAAAAGCCAACTGTCCTCGAATACGAATCACTGAGGCTTGCTTTACTTCCTTGGATTACTAAGGATAATGAAGAAGAGTCTTTAAAATTTATTCGTAACTGTAAAGCAGATATTCTGGCTGGACATCTTGAGTTATATGGTTTTGAGATGATGCGTGGTATTAAATCAGATCATGGTATGAAATCTGATACATTCTCACGTTTTGAAATAGTATTATCTGGACATTACCATACCAAGAACAGCAGAGATAATGTCCACTATCTGGGCTCGCAGATGGAGTTCTTCTGGTCAGATTGTAATGATAAAAAGTATTTTCATATTCTCGACACAGAAACACGTGAATTAACTCCTGTTCATAATCCCCACACCTTGTTTAAAAAAATAGTTTACAAAGATACCAAATACGACTATAATAAGGTTCCTAATTTTTCTGGTCACTTCGTTAAAGTTGTTGTTTTGGAAAAAACTAATCCCAAAATGTTCGAAACATTTATTGATAAATTACAGGATCAAGATCTACATGACCTTAAGATTGCTGAAAACTTTGATTCTTTGGTTGCTAATGATGAAATCGGAGAGTTGATTATTGATGACACGCAAGCTCTCCTTGATGATTATATTGAAACTTCGCAAACAGACCTTGACAAAAATACTCTGAAGAGTAATATGAGAGATCTATATCAACAAGCGCAAAGCTTTGAGGTGCTTTAAATTGAGAAGTATATTTAAACATCATGAATATATCGGAGATATAGATTATCATGCAAATATTACTAGGTTATATCATGATGATTTTTCTATGGACGATCGTTCTTTAAGCACACATAAAAAATTAATATTAGAAAAAAATGAACTGCCATTCGTACCTTTACAACAAAAAAGCAAAGATATTGTTTCCGATATTTACAATCATGTTATTGGATATACCAAGAAGTTTTTAGTGGACGAATTAAAAATACAAACTGAATCTATTCTTGAAAATATATTTGAGTATCAATATGGAAACGACGCCAATATCTTAGGACTCTTTTTTAGAAAGGCTGCTACTTTTTATTCTATCCATGAAGCTTTACAAAAATATAAAAAATGGAACGATCCAATAGTAGTTCTTTATGACGAATTTAAAGATATTTTTCATATCGTTCATGGTCAACAAAGGTATTTCTATGGAAAAATAATGGGAGTTTATCCCGAAGCTTTTGTTTATTCATTAGGAAAAAGATCAGCTAAAAAGATGGAATCTTATATTCCCGATTTAAATTTTAATTGGGAAGAAAGATGGAAAGAGTTCTTCTTTCATCCAAAGAGTAGAGGTGGTGACTATAATATTTCTCATCTCGCATTATTTTTAGCTCAAAATGATTCAAGAGAAGATATAATGAAAGAGCATCAACAAAATACATACGATTTTGCATCATTATATACTAGCTTAGGTGAGGAAGTATTTTATTACAATAATGACACATATTTAGCTTTTATGCCGAATAAATATGCAAATAAAAAAGTTAAAGTTAGTGTTGAAGATGAGTTTGGTATAGTTCAGCATATGTTATGGAGGTATTGTGAAATACATCCTTCCGAATTTAAAATGAACAAAAAATTTGAAGTTGAGATTTTAATTGATTAATTTTAAAAAAGTTCGTTGGAAAAATTTTCTATCGACTGGAAACTTTTACAATGAGATTGACCTCCATAAAAATAGAAACACCCTGATCATTGGTAATAATGGTTCGGGTAAGTCTACTATGTTGGATGCGCTCTCATTTGGTTTGTTTGGTAAACCTTACAGGAATATTAATAAACCACAGTTGATCAATACTGTGAACAGTAAAGACTGTGTGGTTGAAGTTGAGTTTTCGATCGGACCAAACACGTTTAAAGTTGTCCGTGGTATTAAACCAAACATTTTTGAAATCTGGAAAAACGATGAACTGTTTAATGAGAGCAGTCATAGTAAAGAGTTTCAGAAAATGTTGGAACAAAATATTCTGAAACTCAATCACAAATCATTTCATCAGATTGTAGTTCTCGGATCATCATCGTTCGTGCCATTTATGCAGCTGGCAGCGCATCAGCGCCGAGAGGTCATTGAAGATCTTTTAGACATTAATGTTTTTTCTAAGATGAACGTTCTTGTTAAAGAAGAGATCGCTAATATTAAGAACAAAATTAGTGATAAGAGTCATGAGCTCGATCTCGTGCGAACTAAGATTGATGTTCAGCGCAAATATATCTCTGATATCAAAACTCTTAATGAGGAGAAGATTTATGAAAAGCAACTTGAAATCACGTCGCAGGAGAATACAATTGAGCAGATCGATCTTGAAAATGAAGAAATACAAGAAACTCTCAAGACAACGTATGATCAGACAGAAGAAAGCCTTCGACGAGCTACTGATAGCCTCAATGACGCCAGAGGACAAGCACCTGGATTGAAGAAACAATTATCAACTCTAGTTAAAGAGAGTAAGTTCTTCGATGAAAACGATGTTTGTCCGACTTGCACGCAGCAGATTACTGAGAACATTAAACATGAGAAGAAACAGGAGATTGCAGAGAAGGCCAAAGAAGTCCAGACTTCGTATCAGGAGGTGACTAAACAGATTAAAACTAGCCAAGAATTAGTAAATGAACTGACTGAGAAATTTAAAAAGCAAACAGAACTTAATAATAAAATCAGTGAAAATAATCTTAAAATCTCTTGGGCCAGGAAAGCTATCTCTAAACTAGAGAAAGAGATTACTTCTATGTCTGGCACTAAGACTAATTTAAAAGAGGCTAATAATGATCTTGAAGAACTGATTGATCAGAAAGATTCTCTGCTTACTGAAAAGATTGAATTAGATTCCGAGCACTCTTACTCACAAGCTATGATGGAGATGCTGAAAGATACTGGGATTAAGACAAAGATCATTAAACAGTACATTCCAGTGATGAATAAGTATGTGAATAATTACTTACAGACATTGGACTTTTTCGTACATTTTGAGCTGACTGATTCTTTTCAAGAGGTTATACGTTCTAGGCATAGAGATAATTTCTCATACGATAGTTTCTCAGAAGGAGAAAAACAGAGAATCGACTTGGCCTTGTTGTTTACATGGCGTAAGATTGCTCGTATGAAAAACTCAGTAGCGACTAATCTGCTTATCCTTGATGAGACTTTTGATTCTTCGCTCGATAATGATGGGATTGAAAACCTGTTTAAAATTATCTACTCCCTCGGAGAAGATTCAAACGTGTTCATTATCTCACACAAAGGTGAGATTCTTGATAATCGTTTTAATCATAAGATTGAGTTCTACAAAGATAAAAACTTCAGCAAGATGAAATAAAGCTTTACAAAGGTTATAAAATGAAGTATAATGAAGATAAGATCCTAAAAGATCTTGAACAATATATCGGAGCAACATATAAGGCTCATTACTCACAAAAGAAGATCCAAGCAACAGAGTTTATTATTGATGCTGGACATGGGCAAGGTTTCTGCCTAGGAAATGTGCTTAAATATGCGCAACGATATGGAAAGAAGAATGGTCGCAACCGTGACGACTTGATGAAAATTGCTCACTACGCTATAATGGCTATTCATGTGCATGATTTAGAAGAGGATGAATTTAGTAATGCAGAATGAAACTATGGAAGTTATCCGTAACTTCGGTACCATTAACCAGAATCTTGTGTTTAAACAAGGTAATGTTTTGCGCACAGTTGCGGACGCCAAGAACGTTCTCGCTAAAGCTGTGCTTGAAGACGAGTTTCCTCAAGATTTTGGTATTTATGATGTTGGTGAATTTATCAACGTCTTTAATCTTATTGAAGAGGGTGAGGTGTCATACTATGACAATCATCTGAACATTTCGAACAGTAGCTCGTCTATCAATTACTACTACTCTGATACAGAGATGCTGACTAATCCACCAGAAAAAGACCTTCAAATGCCAACTGGTGAGGTTACGTTTACTCTCACTCAAGATATTTTGAACCAACTGCGTAAAGCTTCTTCTGCTCTCGGGCATAAGAGCGTAATTATTAGCGCAGGTCCGGAGTCAATCACTCTATCAATTGTTGATCCAAAAAATACTACTTCTAACACTTATACTATTGAAGTTAGCGGTAAGTGGGAAGAAATGCATGAAAATGCACCACGCCTGAGTCTTAACATTGATAACCTGAAACTACTGCCCGGTGATTATTCGGTAGAAGTTTCATCTAAACTGATCAGTAAATTTACGCATACCAGTCAGGATTTGACCTACTGGATTGCTCTCGAGAAAAATTAAAAGGAAATTATAATAATGAATGAAGCACAATTTCTAGAACTTGCTGCTAAAGTCTCTCGTTCTTCGATTGCTATTATTGATGCGATCTCTCAACGTGGTGCATTTAAAGGCGAAGAACTTTCGACTGTTGGACAGCTCCGTGACCAGTGTGTTCAGCTGGTTCAAAACGTTGAAGAACGTCAACAAGAAATGGATGATGAAGAGGATGAAGAATAATGTCTGATATTCCAGAATTTTATGACGAGTACACTCTTACTCGATATACCTACAAAGACCATGATCGTCTCTCTGAAACTACCGTAACATTCCGTGCTGAGGATTTGCCAGAGATTCTTGAACAGTTTCGTTATTTCCTTTTAGGATGTTCTTTTACCTATGTATCGCAGCTAAAAGCTGCTACTGAAGAGGGGAACGAAATTGTCTCGGAAGAGTAAATGAGAGGGGTGGTTGACACCCCTTTCTTTTTTGTATATAATGGTTTCCCATCACTAAGGAAAATTGATGAGTAAAGACTTTCTCTGGGTAGAAAAATATCGCCCACAAAAAATTGATGATTGTATCCTTCCAACCTCTCTAGCTGAAGTTTTTAAACAGATTGTAGATGGCGGAGAACTTCCTAACATGCTGTTTACTGGTACAGCTGGCCTTGGTAAGACTACTGTAGCAAAGGCGCTGTGTAATCAGCTAGACCTTGACTGGATTTTAATTAACGGTTCGGAAGAAGGAAACATTGACACCCTTCGAACTAAGATTAAACAGTTTGCATCTACCGTATCTTTGTCTGGTGGCTATAAGGTTGTCATTCTTGATGAGGCTGACTATCTGAATGCACAATCGTTCCAGCCAGCTCTCCGTGGATTCATCGAGGAGTTTGCTAATAACTGCCGATTTATCCTTACCTGTAATTTTAAGAATCGTATCATTGAACCTCTGCACTCACGGTGTGGTGTGTATGAATTTAATACAAATAAAAAAACTTTAGCCGAACTGTCTATGCAGTTTATGAAACGTCTGATTAATATTTTAGATAATGAAAGCGTTGAATATGATAAAAAAGTTTTGGCTGAACTTATCATGCGTTTTGCACCAGATTGGCGTCGGGTTATTACTGAGTGTCAGAGATATTCTCTCAGTGGTCGTATTGATACTGGCATTCTTAGTATACTTTCCAATAATTCTGTTAATGACCTTATTGGATATCTTAAATCTAAAGACTTCAAGAAAATGAGAAGCTGGGTATCGAATAATATAGATACAGATACCTCTGGAATTTTCCGGAGCATTTATGATTCAATGACTGATACTATTCAACCTGGAAGTATCCCTCGTGCTGTATTGATCCTTGCAGATTATCAGTATAAGAATGCTTTCGTCGCTGATCATGAACTAAATGTTGTTGCTTGCTTAACAGAACTAATGGCAGAGGTGGAATGGAAATGAAACACCAACTAACTTTGTATACACAACCAAACTGTATGTACTGTGATATGATGAAGTCCAAGCTTGATGATTGGGGCTACAAGTATACCACAAAAAATATTCGAGAAGATGATGCTGCTCGAGCTTTTATTGTTCTTGATCAAGGATTAAAGACTGTTCCACAACTTTTCTATGGTAACACTCATATCAATCCTAATATTAATACTGAAGAATATACACAAAGCATTCTTGAACAGTATATTGGTCATTTGGATGATTTAAAATGAAAGTAGGATTTACCTGTAGTACATTTGATTTGCTTCATGCTGGGCATGTTATGATGCTGCGTGAGGCCAAAACCGTCTGTGATTATTTGATTGTTGGTCTGCAGACTGATCCGACGATTGATCGCCCAGAAAAGAATGCTCCTGTACAAACACTTGTCGAGAGATACATTCAACTTGCTGGTATTGAATATGTGGATGAGATTATCCCATATCAAACTGAACAAGATCTAGAAGATATTCTAAACATGTTTGATATTAATGTTCGTATTCTCGGAGAAGAATATAAAGACGGTAAATTTACAGGACGAGCGATTTGCGCTAAACGTGGTATTGAGTTATACTATAATAAACGTGATCATCGTTTTTCATCATCTGATCTAAGAAAGAGAGTTGCCCATGAGCAATCCATTCGAGTTCGTCAAGGCGATCAATAACAAACAAAACATCATTCGTGATGATCTAGACGAGAAGGCTTATAATCCATATATGATTAATCGAGCCTTTTCTTATTTTCCCGACACAGTTCTTCTCGCTAATGAGATGAATGTTGCTCACCATATCGACTCTAAGCTTCAAAATGATTTTTTTATAAATACAATTAGAAAAAATCCTAAGCGTTTCTCTAAGTGGAATAAAACTAAAAGTGACGCTGACTTTGAGGCGGTGAAAGAATATTATGGCTACAGCAATGAGAAGGCTCGTTCTGCTCTTTCACTACTTTCTACTGAACAAATAAACATAATTAAAAAGAAGGTAGATCATGGCGGAAGAAAGAGAGGCAAATCTAGTTGACTGGTCTCCAGCCAGTATGCTGGAAGTTACATTAAATGAACCAGACGATTTTCTTAAAGTAAAAGAGACCCTGACAAGAATCGGTATTGCTTCCCGTAAAGATAAGAAGTTATATCAGTCCTGTCATATTCTACATAAACAGGGTCGTTACTTTATTACCCATTTCAAAGAATTATTTTTGCTTGACGGCAATAAATCTACATTGGAGCAGACGGATGTAGAACGCCGTAATACTATCGCTACTTTGCTTTCAGATTGGGGATTAGTTACGATTGTTAATAAAGATCAGGCAAAAGAAACAGCACCACTGCGTCAGATCAAAGTGTTGCCCTTCAAAGAAAAAAATGAGTGGGAGCTTTGCCCAAAATATAATATTGGGAAATAGAAAACACTTTTTCGCTTGACATTTTAGAAAACATATAGTATAAATATATTTGAATTGCCCGAAAGGGGATTCTTTTTTTACCTTGCTAGTCAATAGGAGGATTATATGACTGGAAAAATCTACCCACGTAATGGGTTTATCGGTTTCGACCACATTTTTGCTGATTTGGAACGCATTCATAATCAAGCAAAAGATACCTATCCCCCACATAACGTTGTCAAAGTTGATGACCTTAAATTCACAGTAGAGATTGCTGTTGCTGGATTTAGTCAGGATCATATCGACATTGAAGTTAAGGACCATGTCCTGACTATCAGTGGCGACCGTCCACAGCGTCGTGACCAAGATATGTATGTGCACAAAGGTATTAGTGCTCGAAAGTTTAAAAAGTCATTTAGACTGTCTGAATACACAGAAGTAATCGGAGCAGATCTTTTGGACGGAATCTTGACTGTTGATCTTGAAGTCATCCTACCAAAAGAGAAGCAGCCTCGTAAAATTTCTATTGGAAAAAACGAGGAAAAAACTAATGCTGAACTTCTTACGGAAGGTGGGTAACGGAATCATCGAGGCACGAATGCATCGTGCTTATTATGGCGTAGCAAACTACATCCAACGTGAATACAATACCAGTGTTCCTACTAGTCAAATAGTTGATATGCTAAAGAAGGATGGATATGATGCAGTCATTAATCGAATCCGTTAAATTTTGGTTTAAAAACCAAGCCAAGAGAGCTGCAATGACTGAGGAAGAAAGATATCTTTCCGAATCTACTGATCTTACAGACTTCGAGGCACGCCAGCAAAAGATTATGTATAATCAAGCTCCATACCAGTACAAGCACAGACACTGGTTGGACTCACGTACATATCAGTAAATAAGAGGGGACTTCGGTCCCCTTTTACACTTGACACCCACCGTTTTTTATATTATAATGAATCCTCATGTAGAAAGAGGAATATATGCAGTTTTATACTTCCGTGAACCGCCTCGGTGATTCTATCCTATTCAGAGGCTACAGGAATGGTGTTAAATCACAAGAAAGAATTAGATACAAACCGACCTACTATGTTCCGACAAAAGAAAAAACACAGTGGCGTTCCCTCGATGGAGAGCCAGTCTCACCAGTCACCTTTAACTCCGGTAAAGAATCGAGAGAGTTCCTTGCCAGATATAAGGACGTCGATAATTTTGAGGTGGTGGGCAATACAAATCATACTGCTCAGTGGATTTATGACGTATATCCTAGCCAAATTCACTTTAAACGTGAACTTATCAATGTTACAACAATTGATATTGAGGTTGCATCTGACGATGGTTTCCCTGAGCCAGAGCATGCCAATTATCCTGTCATCACTGTTACTACTAAAAATAACATCGATGGTATTTATCACGTTTGGGGTATGTACGATTATACGCCAGAAACTTCGGATGTACGATACTACCATTGTAAAGATGAGAGAGAACTACTTCTCTCCTTTATTGCTTTCTGGAGTAATCCTTCTACCTGCCCTGACGTTGTAACAGGCTGGAACACCACCTTCTTCGATATCCCATACATGGTGAATCGTATCACCAAAGTTCTGGGCGAGGATAAGGCTAAGTCCATGTCTCCATGGAATCACCTACGTGAGCGCCGTGTCCTTAAAAATAATAAAGAGGATATCGCCTATGAGTTGACAGGTATTCAGCAATTAGATTACCTTGACTTATTCAAGAAGTTCGCTTATACTTATGGTATGCAAGAGTCCTATAAGTTGGACCATATTGCGCACGTTGTACTTGGAGAAAAGAAACTTTCTTATGATGAGTATGGCTCCCTACACTCTCTGTATAAGCACGACTTCCAAAAGTTTGTAAATTATAACATTAAAGATGTTGAGCTGGTTGAACGCCTTGAAGATAAGCTTGGGCTGATTACACTGGCTATGACCATGGCATATAAGGCTGGCTGTAATTTCGTTGACACTTTTGGCACTACAGGTATCTGGGAAACGATTATCTACCGTGACCTTATGTCCCGCAAGATTGTACCGCCACTCAAGAAAGAAAAGAATAAGCAAAAGTATCCGGGTGCGTATGTTAAGGAACCTGTTCCTGGAATGTATGATTGGGTAGTCTCGTTTGATTTGGCTTCGCTCTATCCAAACATCATTGTCCAGTGGAACATGTCTACGGAGACGCTAGTGGAAAATTTTAATTCTCATGTATCAGTAAAGTCCTGTCTGGATCAGGAACATCTGGTACATGAAAAAGATCAAACTATTGCTGCCAATGGTATAACATTCCGCACTGATGAAGTTGGTGTGCTACCTCATATTGTTAAGAGTTATTATGCTGAACGCAAAGTCATCAAAGGTAAGATGATTGAGGTAAAGCAGCGTCAGCAGGAACAAGGCACCTCCTATGAAATCGAGAAAGAAATTGAGCATCTAGAGAATCAGCAGATGTCGATTAAAATTCTGCTGAACTCATTGTATGGCGCATTAGGCAATAAACATTTTAATTATTTTGATCAGCGTATCGCTGAGGCGATTACCTATAGTGGGCAGCTGTGTATTCTCTGGGCTGAACGTGCCATGAATGATTACATGAGTAAGCTTCTTGATGAGAAAGATGACTATGTAATCGCCATTGACACAGATTCGCTTTATGTAAATATGAAGCCATTGATTGATAAGCTACAGCCAAAGAATCCTGTTAACTTTCTTTCTAAGATTGGCGAAGAGCATTTCGAGCCTATGCTACAGAAAGCATATGCTCAACTGTTTGAATATATGAACTGTAAAGAAAATCGCATGGATATGGAGCGAGAGGTTATTGCCGACCGTGGGGTCTGGACTGCCAAGAAACGCTATATCCTGAATGTATTGGATAATGAAGGCATCCGATATGCTGAACCTAAGATGAAAATTATGGGTATCGAGGCGATTAAATCCTCTACACCCATGGTTGTTCGTGATAAGTTCAAGGAAGCCTTTAAAATTATTATGGAAGGAGACGAGGAACGGACTCAGGAGTTCATACAAGCATTTAAAAAAGAATTCTACAGTTTACCACCCGAAGATATTTCATTCCCCAGAGGAGTCTCTAATTTGACTAGCTGGATGGATAAAAAAACTGTTTATAAAAAAGGTTGTCCCATTCATGTCCGTGGTTCTATTTTATATAATCGGGAGTTGAGTAAATTAAAGCTTGACAAACAGTACGAAAAGATTCAGAATGGTGAGAAGATTAAATTTGTTTACTTGAAGTTACCTAATCCGATTCGTGAAAATATTGTATCGTTTCCTATGGTTCTTCCCAAAGAATTTAACCTCCATAAATACGTAGACTATGAAACACAGTTCAATAAAACTTTCGTCGATCCACTGAGATTTATTTTAGACGCTATTGGTTGGGAAGTTGAGAAAACAGTTTCCCTCGAAGATTTTTTTAATTAGGAGTTTATTATGGTACCTGTCACTAACTTTGAAAAAGTTATGCACTTTATGAACACATTTGGTCAGGAAGTGAAGAGAACACCTGCTTGGCCAGCACCTGAGATTAAACACCTTCGGGTTGATTTGATTGAAGAGGAACTTAATGAGCTCAAAGAGGCTATTGCAGAGAATAGTCTGGTTGGTATTGCAGACGCACTGACAGATATTCTATATGTCACCTATGGTGCTGGTGCTGCTTTCGGTATGAATCTAGACGTTTGTTTCCAAGAGGTCCATGGAAGTAATATGTCGAAGCTTGGTGAAGACGGCAAACCAATCTATCGTGAAGATGGTAAGGTTATGAAAGGACCAAACTACCGTGAACCTGATCTAGAGTCAGTCCTTAGCAGAAAACTTCCGAAAGATGTATGATGAAATATAGAATCCTGTTGGTTGCTTTGGAGGCAGAGCTCCCTTACAAGCTTGCTCCAAAAAATTATAATGTTGTTTATACTGGTGTTGGTAAAGTCAATGCTGCCTATGAAGCAACTAAAGCTATCGCAGAGGCTCATAGTCTCGGATTTCATCCAGAGGTAATCAACTATGGCACTGTCGGTAGTTGTCATGGTGACCTTGAAGGAATGCACAAGGTTACTCGATTTGTACAGCGAGATATGAATGCTGAACCACAGGCTCCGAGGGGTGTGACTCCATTTGAGGCTGGACTTCCTTATCTAGAATTTTCACCTGATATGGTCAAAGGTTTGACTGTAGGAACTGGTGATCAGTTTGTTCATGAGGATGAACAGTGGTTTATTGACAACAATATTGACATTGTTGACATGGAAGCTTATGCTATTGCTAGTGTCTGTAAAAAGATGGGTGTTAATTTTACTTGTTATAAGTATGTCACGGATTATGTTGGTACTCCACATCAAACTGATGTCTGGGAGAAAAACGTAGCCAATGGTGTTGAGAGTATTCTTAAAATTCTCTAAGGAATAATACTATGAAAATTATTGCAGGACCATGTCAGCTTGAAGAAGATTCTTATGTTGTAGCAAAGTTCTGTCAAAGGATTGCTGAGCAACATGGGTTTGAATATATTTTTAAAGCAAGCTTTGATAAGGCTAATCGCACATCTCTAAATAATACTAGAGGTTTGGGTGTTGAACGTTCTATGCCTATCTTTGATGAGATTCGTAGTAATCTCGGCTGTAAAGTTATGACAGATATTCATACCTCAG
>VTLG01012704.1_pt1 | contig 82811 bp, 104 predicted proteins | sample 4694571 | NCBI WGS metagenome assembly VTLG01 (sample SAMN12604809, study PRJNA352737) | marine metagenome | biome: ENVO:00000447; feature: ENVO:00000209|ENVO:00000569|ENVO:01000036; material: ENVO:00002151; isolation source: viral sequences binned using virsorter ...
TATTTGAGGAAGCCAAATATTTTACGCGAGATATTCAAATACACTTCTACGTGAAGTTTTATAACGTTCTTTTTCTAGTTGTAATTGAAGTGAATATAAATTACATAACATTTTTAAACCACCAGGTGTTTTTTCTTCAATATCAGCAGCTAATTCTCCATCCATATGACTAAAAATATATCTTAAATGATCTACAGATCCCATTATATATCTAATTTATTCATTACTCTTTCCCAATATCCTACAGTCATTTCATTTTGCATTCCTCTAGGCCCTCCATTCCAACATCTAGCTATTTTTTCAGCTGTATTTAACCTATAATATTTACAATAAATATCAAACATCTGCATTGACTTATCTCTTGACCATCTATCATTATATGAATATCTATATGTTATTCTTTTTCTTTTTAATATTCTATTAACATCATCAACCATACATTTTCTAATTTGTAAACAGCCAACAGCATCTTCACTTGCATTATAAGCTGAGTCATTATTACTGCTTTCAACTTCCATTATAGCATCCATAAGATTAATCATATAGTTTACAGGTTTTACTATATAATCAAATAATTGATATTGTTCTACAAGTGAATCATTAACATGTTGCAAACTATCTACTTGAAATTGTTTATATTCTAATTTTTGTTCTAATTGCTCTATTTTATCTGTATTATTTAAAATATTTATAAATAAAATAGTTATAGTAATTAATACTAATGTTGTTGTAAAAAGTCTCATATTAAAAATTTTTTAAAAAGTTTCCTTTAATTTGTTTTGATTTTAATTTATCTGCCTTTTCATCATTTTTTAACATCTTAGTAGCTAGTTTTTCAAGATGTTTTTCTTTCTGTTTATCGTAATCATTAACAATCTTATTATGTTTTTTATGTTTTAAACCTTTATATTTTTTCATTATATTCTTGATATATAATCTTCATCATCATTACTATCACCTAAACCTAATTTTTCTAATTGTTCAAGTTGATAATCATCTAATTCCCATTCAACATTTCCTTGATTAACTGATTTATGGTCTTCAATTCCTTTAATTTGTTTATCAGTAAAAATATCACCTACTGTAAGAAAATAATGATTATAACATAGTAATTCTATATTTTCTTTTCTATAATTTTTTTTATTATTATCTTTAAAATTTAATAATAATGGTATTTTATAGTCATTTACTCTACGTTCATTAAATTTACAAACAGCACATTCTTCTAATAAATGACCTTCTGTAATTAACCTATATTTTATTTTATCAGGTGAGAAAGATGATGCATCAACTCTACCTTCAATTATATCTATTAATGCTGGTTCTTTTCCTTTTCCTCTTAAAAATTTAGGAATTCCTTTACCAGACTGATTTTTATGTTCTTCAAATAAGTTATCATGGGTATTACTTTCATATAATTTAGCCCATTTTTTATAATGTATATAACTTACATTAAGATATCTAGCTGCTGCTCTATTACTTAAAGTTTGAGACATCGCAGCTATAATCTGTTCCTTACTTAAAGGTTTAGCTTTCGGCATTTCCGAATTTAACTTTTTTATTTAATTCTTGTTGTCTTTGGTAAGCATCATATTGATCTGATGTTACAACTTGAATTGTATTATAAGTATGATCTCCACTCCCACCAGTTACATTAATTGCTTTTTTAGGTTTTTCTGTTGAACAATTAACACAAAAATCATATCCAAATTTTGTTAATCTTAATTCGGGCATAGCCGCTCCACATTTGGAGCAATTTATCATTTTCATATCTTTATAATGTTTATTAAATAAATATACGAAAAATAATTAAGATATCCAAATTATTTATCAGGATATCTAAATTTTATATATGAAAATAAATCTTTAGGATTATTTAATATGAATTTTTTATCTGATCCTTCTTCAACTAGTGGTATAATTTTACCATCTGGTCCTATTCTATCATACAAATAAAACATTATAAGTTCTGTGGTATCTAAACCAAATTGGAGTTTTAACATATTTTCTATTACTATCCAAAGAGGATCTACTAAGGGTTTAAATTCAAACCCTAATTCCATAGTTTTATCTTCTAATTTTTTAGACTTTTCTAATTGTTCTACTATTAGAATAAATAGTTTTTCTTCATTTTCGCTAATATTATCTTTAATAATAATATCACTTCCCAACATCTGTTTAAATAAATCTCTGATGTCACCTTCTCCTTCAAATATTTTATCCACTATTTTACTGATTCTTTTTTAGAACAACATTCATCTGCTTTTTTAGTAGTAGAACAACTACTAAATAAGGTTATACCTACTAAAAATGTTAGTAAGATAACAATAGAATACCATGCTGCTTTAGCACTATTTTCATAATTTTGTTTATCTTTTCCTTGAAATTCCATTTTCATTTAATTTTGTTATTATGAATAATTTTTTGAATTTATCTAAAGGCATTTGTTTTAAACGAGAAAACCAATCATAAGCTTCATTAAGAGAAGTAAATGATTTTCTTGTTATAGGTTCTCTACCATTTATGTTAAATAAGCCATATTCTGCCATGTTTTTATTATTAATATACGAATAATTTATTACTTCCCCAAATTACTTAAAATAGTTTTTATCTCAGCACATTTTTCATATTCTTCATTTTCTTCAAAATACTTACTTATTTTTCCTAATGCTGAGGGGTAATATAATGATGAAATTTTAATTATTACTGATAAATTAACTATATTAAATAATTCAACTGTTGTCCATTTATTTTTAATTGCTTCTTTTATAGCTTTAAAAGAATCCCTCATTATAATATTTTGAAATTCTTCTTTATTAGATAATTCTTTTAACTCCCTTTTATTACTATAGCTTATTTCAATACTTGTAATCTTTCTTTTTTTGATTTCTTTTTCCATAATAATAAATTTTAGGGGTTGATGGTTATAAATATTAATGGATTGTAATTAAGTCCATATCAAATTTAGGATTATTACAAATAATATTATTTAGAGGTAATTTATTTTTAATATGTAATAAAATATTACCATATTCATATTCTCCCTCGCTATAATTAGCAATTATTAAATGAATTTTATTGATTATTTCAAAGTCAGAATTTTCTAATGTTTTGCCATCTATTGTTAATTTTACATTATAAGTAGGTATATGATTATATTTTTGAAATAAAAATATTTGATTATAATGATCTAAATTATGATATTTTGACGTTTTTTCCCATTGTTCATCTGTAAAATTAAGTAGTTTATTAGCTAATTCATGTTCTTTAGATACATTACTATTTACTATTTGACTTACAGTTGCATCATCAATCCAAACTCTAGAAAATAAAGGTTCAATATTATTAATAACGTGAGGAGGCAATTTAGAACTATTTTTTATTTCTAAATCTACATCATATTTTACTAGTTTTTCTGTACCGTGATTAAACCCACCCCACTTTCTTATAAAACGTCTTAATTCAATTTGATCTGCTTGTTCTTGTAATTTAACCCTATTTTGGGCTTCAGTATTATCTTTTTTAAACCAATCTTTTCCTCTAGATGAAGTGCATGTAAAATGATATACAATAGCATTAAATGTTTGTTTTAATTTAATTCCTTTATGTAAACATCTTTGTACTAAGTCAGAATCTTCTCTTGATCTTCTAAATAAGGTATCATATCCTCCTATATCTAACCATACATTTTTATAAAAAGTAATTGGAGCAAAGAAATAATTTGTTGTTTTATTTTCTTTTACAGTTAAAGAATATTCATTCCATTTTTCTAAATCAAAGTCTAAAGGATCTGTTCCTAAATCTTTAGTTATAGTTAAAGGTGATTCACCATGTAAAGGTGGTTCAATTCTAGTAGCACTTAATATAGTATTTTCTTCAATTTCTTTTAATATGTCTGTATCATAATGAGGAGAAATAACCATATCACTTTGTAAATAACTTACTATATCATGTTTGGCTAACTCAACAAGTAAATTATTATTTCTAGAATAACCTATACATGGAGGTAATTTATGAGTAATAATTTTTAAATCATAGAATTTATCTTTAATTGATTTCAAATATTCATAAGTACCCTGATTATCATTGTCTATGAATATTAAGATTTCATGTTTATCCCCGTCTAAGTTTACACTTAAAGAATTAAGTAATAATTTAATATGATTTAACTCATTAATAGCTGTATTAATTACAAAACTAATTGGTTTCATCTAATAACTTTTTATAAGTGTTTTTAATACCTTTTTCAATTCCTATCCACTTTAAATCTGGAAGGTTAAATTTGCCTACGTAATCTTTAGCTTTAGTTGTTTTAGCTACAATACCTACTTTATAATCAGATAAATTATTAATTATATGAGCTATATTTAATAAAGAATAACTTTTACGATAGCTACAATCTATATTTTTTGGAACATGTTTTTCAGTAATATAATAATCTACTAATTTAATTAAATCCCCCATATAAAAGAAATCCATTGATTTATCTTGATGTATGCTAATATGTTCTTTATTAATATAACGTTTAATGTTAGATTTGATAAATCTTGTATCCCATTCATTTTCATCAAAAACACCATATATTCTTATATTATAAAAAAAGGGTTCAGCATCAATAAATTTACTAATAACTTTTTTACTTAACCCATAAGGATCATTTGGTGTTCCTAATTCAGCACCTGATCCAAAATTAATTAATTTTTTAAAGTGATGACTATTATTATATAAGTTAAAAAACATTTGGAGATTTTGATAAAGTACATCAGCATTGTCATTATGTAATCTACTACCTCCTACTACTGCTGTATGAATTACTACATCAAAATATTTATCTTCAAACCATTTATTAGTAGCTTCTCTATCAGTTAAATCAAAATCATTTCTAGTTATAGAAGTAATATGATGTCTATTCATTCCTCTCCATAAACCATCACTTAATGATTTAGCAATATAACCATTTCCCCCTGTTATTAATATATTCATCGTTTTAAATTTAAATAACTTGGTTTTTCATTATATAAAAATTCTTTATATAATTTATTTGTTGGAGATTTAGGTTTATATAATTTAATATTTTCTAATGTAGATAATACTTTTATGTCTTCTTCAGCCCAATGAGAAAATCCTAAATAACCATAATCTTTATCTCTACCCCCACCTATTAATTTAACAGGAATATTTTCATGGTCTAAATAATTTCTAAGTAATTCAAATGGTCTATAAAGCACAAAAGGTGTAATTGAATATACTAATGGTATAAAACCCTCCATAGCTAATCCCACTGCTGTACCTACCATAAGTTGTTCTGATGACATTACATTATAAAATCTATCTGAATAATCTATTTTTATTCTGTCCCAAAGGCCATATCCTAAGTCTCCAGTTATTAAAACTATATTTTCATTATATGACATTTCGCCATGTAAAAATTCTGCAAATTCTTTTCTCATAATGTTGATTTATAATCTTCTTCTGACATTACGTGGTAATGTGCATTTAATCCTCTTAAAAATGAATACTGATTTACACTAGTATATCTAATATTAATTGTAGGTAAAAATACTTTAAGTCTATCAACTAAATATTTTATATCTACCTTATCATAAGCAGCATAACCATTTATGTTAACATAAACTTCAATATTTGATAAATTACTTTCTTTAATAAATCTTAATGATTCCCAAACTGAGCCTTCAGCTGATTCACCATCACTAATTAGAACGTGTACTTTTCTATTTTTATTAGCTAATGCTCTACCTACAGCTACTGTTATTCCTAAACCTAAACTACCTGTAGAGCAATATATTCCATTTTCTTCATCCCTATGAGGATGACCTCCGTGTTTTAAAAATAACTCTTCAGCGTTTTTACCTTCATATTTTTCTAAAGCAGCATATAATGCTAAAGCAGCATGCCCCGAAGATAGTATAAATATATCATCTGGGTCTTTATTTTCATATATTTCATCTATAATATCTGATGCTGATAAATAAGATCCTAAATGACTTAACTTATGCTTATAGGCTATTTCTAATATTCTTTTCTTTAAATCTACCATATAAAGTTTTCTTTATAATATTTAACTATTTCAGGTAATTCCTCATCAAATACCTTTTTAGGTGACCAACCAATATTTCTTAATTTATCATCATTTAAAGCATATCTAACATCTTGTCCTACTCTAGAATAACTAAAATCTAAATATTTTTCTGCATTTTGGGAATTAGTACATAATGTAATAATTTTAGATACAGTATCCAAATTGGATTGTTCAAATCCCCCCGCAATATTATATATCTCATTATTAACACCAGATTCAATAATTCTAATAGTAGCATCAGCTGTATCTTGGGCATGTAGCCAATTTCTAATAGGTGTACCATTGTTATGTAATGGTATTTTTTTACCTAAACCTAAATATTTAATTGATTTTGGGATTAGTTTTTCAGTGTATTGACCAATTCCATAATTATTAGTTGGTCTTACAATTACATAAGGTAATTTATAAGTTCTAGCCCAAGCTAAAATAAGTTGATCTGCTGCTGCTTTAGTAGCTGAGTATGGGTTACTAGGTTTTAATATATCTGTTTCTAGATGTTCTCCTTCTGTTACATCACCATAAACCTCATCAGTACTAAAATGTAATAATGTTGGTTTATCTTTTCCTTCACCTCTGTAGTTTCTTATTAATTCTAATAAGTGATGAACACCATTAATATTTGAATGTAAAAAATCTTCACTTTTAACTATAGAATTACCAACATGAGTTTCAGCTGCTGTATTAATAATATAATCACATTCATATAGAAATTCTAAATCATTTATATCACATTTTACAAATGAGAAATTAGAATATTTATTAAATTCATCTAGTAAATTATTATTAGAAGCATATGTCATTTTATCTACTCCTTTAACATACCAACCTTTTTTTAGGCAAGTACGTGTAATATAGGATCCAATAAATCCTAAACATCCTGTTATGTATACTGTTTTTATCATGCTATTTTGTATTGTTTGTGAGTTAGTAAATAAGTATCAAGTACTTTTTGTTGTGTTTCATCATCTATATAAGGATTATAACGTTCATCAGAATAAACCATCTGTAATATAGATTGAAGTTTATATTGTATCATTTCCTCTTCATTTATATTTGGGTTTGAATCTACTTCAACTATTTTGCTTTTCCAAAATAAAGGTAAATCTTCTAATGTTATTTTATCATCTGTTCCATGTTTATCAGAAGCATAATAATTTGAAATTTTAGGATTAATATTTACCCACCCATCTTTATAATCATTATAGCCATATCTTATTTTAATTTTATCTTCAAAAAAACCATCTGGTATTGCTAATGGAGAGCATGTATTATTTCCTATTCTTTGATGCATATAACCATCAAAATGTCTTAATTGTTCTTTATAAGGTATAATAATATTTTGTTGTGGTAGTTCTATACCTAAATAGTTTCTCATTTTAAGTAAATCTACACCTCCTATACCATCTGTTCTTGGTAATTTTATTTCATTACCCCAGTTTCCAGTAAAAAACCAATTATAATATAAAGATTTTGTAATTATATTTAAACTATCTATACAAATTCCTTCATAAGATAAATAATTATCATTAATTTTAAAATTATTGTTAAGTTTTCTTGGAGTAGATTCATGTAATTCGATATATCCACTTTTAGCCCATCTTATATTTTCTGGGAAGTGAGAAGTTATTATAGTGGAATTTTTATCATTTTTAGCTACTTTTACTAAATCTTTTAAGTAAGAATTACTAGAATCTATAAATATATGGTCATGATTTCCTAGATAAAATATTAAATCACTATTTATGTTATTATATAATGCTTGCCATTCTTTTTGCAACTCACACCTTTTTGAAGAATATATAAATTCAATATCTTTAAATTCTTTAGATATAAAGTCATGTATGTTTTTATTATCATCTTTACTATAATGGTTAGAATCTAATTCTACATTTATTATAGCTCTTGACCAAGGATAAGCTACAGCTAAACTAGATAATGCATATTTTGTAATATCTAATTTACTACTGGGTTTTAAATTTCCTCTATCATAGATAATAGATGGATTACCTTTAGAAGGGGTTATAAAAACATTAAACAGTAATACCATCTTTAATTATATTTTTTAAGTGTAACTCATATAAAGAATCATTATCTAATACAAATTCTTTTATTGCTTTATTATAATTGGCCTTAGCATATTTTAACATTGAATTATATTTTTCTTCATTTAAATTATCTAATATGTTATCTAATTCCTCTTGTGTATTGAAAGTAAGAATACCTCTTGTATCAAAAAACTTATCTATATTAGGGCAACCATAATAGATAGGTATAGTACCTGTAATAATACATTCTATAAGTTTCTCAGTAAAATAATAATCATTTTTAGATACATTATTTTCAATAGCTAAAGCAAAAGCATAATTATGTAATACATCTAATTTACTTTCTACTTCTTTAATTCCTTTACCATATAGATCAATTTTATCTTTAGAATTTCTAATAAAATTTAATCTAACATTGTGACCTGGTAAAAATGCTTTTGCTGATGTAATACATACAGCTCTATTAAAATTAGTTTTGGGAAACATTTGTATTGTTTTGCTAACATCAAATTCACCGGTTACTTTAGGATAATAAGAAGGAATATTCATAGCATTAGGAAAGACTGAAAATGCTGTTATTCCCTCAGCATTACAGAATTTTGCATTTGGTAATGTATCTAATAAAATTTTATCAAATGTTAAAATAGTATGAAATTTATGGGCATTTTCTTTTACTTTATTCATTAATTTACTTTGGAAATAATCTCTTTGTTCTAATAATCTAGCTACAACTGGGACGTCTTTTCCTACTTGATACTCACCATTTAAATATTTTTCAATATCCATATCATTAAATAATACTAAATCATACTCACCATCATAAACATTATAACAATAACTAAATTTAGTAGGTACTGAACATAATTCAGCTCCCGAAACACTTCCAAATACATTTACTTGGGGTAATTTTTCTCCACTTAACCCTTCTTTATATTTCTTTTTATTCCTAATTTCTCTTTCAAACTTAGTATTACTACTATCTTCTCTTTCTCTTGTTCTTACACTATTTTGTTGTGAAGCATTATAACAATGAGTATAAAAATCAACAACACCAATTTTATCTTTTGGACACATTTCTAAACATGGAAATTGATGAGCTAAATCAGCAGCATGCCAATAATATTTTCCATCTATATTAGATTTTAAATCACTATTATGTACTGCTTTTATTAAAAAACTTCTAAAAGTTCGTAAATGGGATGCTCTCCAAACATCATTTCTATACATTTTATATTTGTGTATAAATTCTGGATATGGGGTAGATTGTGGATTAGGTAATGTTACTTCTTCACTTCCATTCCAACACACAAATCCTCCATATGTCATCCAACAATCCTTTTCATTATAATATTTATTTAAGTTTTTTAAAACATTATCATCATATAACCAATCATCACCATCTAAATGAATTAATATATCATTATCATTATTAAGAAAAGTATCTAAATGTTCAAAATAATTGTATTGTGCTCCTTTATTTTCTTTATTATTAATTATAGTCCAATTACTTAATTCTCCTACTATATCTTTTACTTTATTAAGTGTGTTATCAGTTGATTTATCATTAACATATAATACTTCGTAATTATTATAATTTTGGTTAAGCACACTTGCTATATTGTATTCTATCCAATCTTCATTATTAAATGATGGAATAATTATTTTAAATTTATTATTCATTATTCAAAAAATATTACTTTATTATTAATATTATCTATTATATCTTTTTTAATTTCTTCATTATATGAAGCTGTTTTTAGAATAACTGAGGGTTTAGTGTATTTATTTAGAATATTAGGTGATTCTACTATAAAAGATGTACCATATAATCTATTTCCTTGTTTCATTTTACTATTATCTAATATACTTGTAATTTTATTTATATTTAAACCATTAAATATTAAAAATTGAGAGAATATATGTCCCCCAAATAAAAATATTTCTCCATTATAATTTTCAATTAAATTATTTAAATTTTTAACTTCATCTTGATAATATTTAACATAATCTAAAAATAATGATTTATTATTTTCATATATAGAATTTTTAAATTCTACATTTTGGGGTTTTGTTTTTTTACAAGCATAAAATATACTATGTTCACCATAATATTCCTTCTCAATTAGTTCAAATCCTACTTTTTTTAAGAGTATATCAGTAATTTCTTCTGTTAAAAATGCAGTATGTTCAAAATTTAAAGCATTTGTAAATCTATTTTTTAAAAATTTATGTAAATTAGGAAAACTAAATATATGTAATTTAGTATCATCTATTTGATTATGGATTGTTTCTAAAAAAGATAAAGGATCATAGGCATGTTCAAACACATGAGAATGTACTACAGCATCATATTCATTTTCAATTTTATAATCATTATCAAACCATTCCATTATGTGTTTAAAATTAGGATTATCAATAATCTGATATGAATAGTTGGGTTCAACCATAGTCCAAGAATATAATGATGATTTATTTAAATAAACTTTTCCTAACCTCCCAGCTCCACCTCCAATTTCTAGTACTTTACTAACATTGAATTTATTTATAAAGTTAGCAAAATTTTGATAATGGTCTTCCCATACTTTCCCAATACCATCATTATGAGGAAAAGCATATACTAATTTTAAAGGTAGGGGATTACGTAATTGAATAATTCCAGTATCTTTACAAATATCCCATATTTGATCTTGTAATATATCTTTAGATTGACCTTCAGAAGTACAACCCATAGATATAGGAACTTGTTTAAAAGTATGAAGATGTTCCAAATTATTAAGATTACTTATTAAACTTAATTTACGTTGGTTCATAATTCTAAATTTTTTATTCCTTCATTTCTAACTAAATTATGGGAAAAGGCAGTATTTATAGTTCCATCAGGTTTTTTATCATTTATTAAATGTCTAATTCCTCCACCTACTCCTAAGATAAGTTTATCATATATAATTCCTACTTCTGCTAATTGTCTTTCTGTTTCTTTTCTAGAACCTTCTCTTCTACCAGATATAAGAATTATATTATATCCTTTTACATCCCATTCCTGTAATTTTTCAATAGTACCTGGTAGTAGTTCCATTTTAAAATTTGGTTTAGATGTTTCTAAAGGAGTAACATGACGTACTAAAGTACCATCTATATCACATATAATAGTTTTAGGTCTATTATTTAAATAACTCATTTAATTTATTTTTAATATTTAATTTAATTTGTCTTTTAATATTAGGTTTTATTTTTTTAAATTCTTTAGTTGCAAATACATAATGACCACATATTTTAATTAAATCTAACTTTTGTTTTTTTGGATTAAAATCTTTACCAACCCATTTTTCCCATCTTTTAGAATCATAACAAATTTTCCAAAATTTATCTATATCAATACCTGCTTCTATATATGAAAGAGTTTCAATTAAACCAAATTCTGGGGCTATATTAATAGCATCTAAACCTAATTTAAATTTAGATTTAATACATTTTGTAGATAAATAATCTCCATTATGTTCTTTAGACAATAAATTATATTTCTTAACAACCTTAATCATAGATTTAAGCCTTTGTTTATCATATTCACCTGTATTTTTGTTTTCTTCTAAAGACGTACCAGATTGAATTACAAGATATTTAATTTTATTAAATTGTTGGGTTGTTAAAAGTTTTTTAAGTGTAAATAAAAACATGTCTAATTCTTCAACTTCAAATTTTCTTATAGACTCTTCTGTTCCTACTTCATATTCCAATTCTGGATTTAAACTATGACAATATTTAATCATTTTAGCTGTCCATTCTATTCCTTCATCAAATGATGGATATTTTTTCCAAGGATCTATATGAATCATATTAAAATATTTACAATCTTTTTCTAATGAGTCAAAACCATCATCATTATTATAACCTTGATTAGGACCAGCATGATCTCTTGTTAAAAATAAATTTTTAGCATATTTGCTAAAATCTTTTGTTTTCCAATTATTAACATATCCTCCATTAAATTCAACTTGTCGTCTAGAAGGAATTAAGCCTATTTTATGGCCAGTTTTGTTAGAAAATTCTTTAATAGCATCTACTACGTTTTGAGACATAGGACCTACATATATTTTAGGATATTCCATTTGTATAAATTTTAAATTGTTCGTTTGCCTGTGAATATGCAATACTTTTTCCACTTGGGGTAAATGGTCTACCGTCTATTAATCTTCCTTTAGTATTTACTTCAACAGGTGTACAATTAAATATAATGCCTTCTAATTGGGGGACCAAATTCCATTGATTTCTTTTGATTATTTTATATTCTATTTCTAATAAATTACAAGCATATTGTACTGCTTTACTAAATCCTCCATTACCTAAAATTTTTAAAGGTGAGGATAATAAAACATTTTTAAACATGTTTAAATAATTATAAGCACCTACCCAATCAGTATTATATGCTTTTAAATGTCCATTATTATTAATAATAGTATTTGCTGCACCTATATACTTAACTTCTTTAGATAATTCATCAACATAATTAAGTACTTCTACTTTAAAAGGCATACTTATTGCAAATCCTTTAATATCTAAAGTTTTTACGGCTTTAATTGAATCTTCTATATTATCAGAGTAAAAAGATTTATATATAGCATTTATATTTTGATCTTGAAATTTATTATTAAAAAATTCACAGCCATTATTCCCTGGATTAGATGAAAAGGAACAATATATTTTAGTATCTTTATTTATTAACATTAGATAACATTTCTATAGACTTAAACCATAACATTTTTGAGAAATTTTTACTATGTAAAGGTGACATATTTAAAAATATAATAGCTGTCATTAATTTTATTTTATTTAAATCAAATCCCTCATCAATTAACCATTTTTCATATTCATTTTTAAATTGAGATAATTCATTAGGAACATTAAAACCATAATCAATTATTGCTATACCCTCAGCATATCTAATAAAATTATCACTTTTAGCTAAATTATAAGGTATAATACAACCTCCATATAATTTTGCTAAATCATAATAAACATCCCCACCTTCAGTACTACCACCAAAAGATTCTCTCCAATCTATATATTTAAATGAATTATTTTTACTATTATAGATGATATTGTCAAATTGTAAATCTCCATGAAATAAATTATATATAGGATTATTAAATAAAGTTTTTAAATCAATATTTGATAATATGTTTTCTAACGAATCATAGTCACACCCATTTATATTATATTTTTTAGTATAATATTTTTCACCAAATCTATCTATAAATTTATTTTTTCTATTTTCTGTTTTTGTAATATAAAAAGACTTATATAGTTCTTGGTCACCAACCCATGTTTTTGATTTTTTGATATTAGAATGTAATACTGATAAGAATTTTTTATATAAATTAATATCATTATAAGTGTATAAAGTTTTACCTTTTTCCCAATTATAACTTATAAAATTATTAGTATTAGTAAAGTCTAAAGGAATTAAACCATTTAAAATTTCTGCTCTTTTAGATTTATTTAAAATATTATCTGGGTTAGGATGGAATTTTATGAATTTATCTTCTTTATAAGTTATTTCACTAGTTTCTTTATGTAAAGATAAAGGATTATCATTAAAATAATTTTTAGTTCTATTTAGATCATCTAATGTTCCTGTGTCTAACCATTCTAATCTCTTAATTGAAAAATTTGAATATTTAGAAGGATTGTAAAATGCTGATACAATTTCTCCACTTTGCATATTAGTTTCTAATTCACTCCAAAATACATTATATTCTAAAATTGAAGCTAATCCAATAAAAGCATCTTTAAATCCTTTATTACTTTTATTAGCAAAATCTAATACATTTCCTTTTACATCAGATTTCACTGTTGAATATTTTTCAGGATATGATGTAGGATAAACACCTAACCAATTACCATCTTGTGGGGGTAATTCTGAATCAATAATACAATCTGCAACTGCTAAATAAAAAGGACGATCTAAATATTTTTTACATTTAAGTGCTGAGTAACCTGGTCCTGAATTATTAGAATCTATATCATCCACATTTACAAATATAAATTTTCTATTTGGGTGTGCTAATTCACAATATTCTTTTACAACATTACCCTTATAACCTAACGCTACAACTATTTCATAATTATCAGGAAATTTATTGATAATAGAAGATATAATTGCTTTATTATTAATAGGTAATAAAGCTTTATTTATATCAGTAGTTAAATCACCTAATCGTTCTCCTTTTCCAGCTGCTAACAATAATACAGCCGGTTGTTTATGTTCTCCTTCAATTTTACCATCTTTTCTATTAGTATCATCTTCAATTCTAATAACATCATCAACTTCAGGAGTTGATACTTCTTGTAAGATAATATCAGTTAAAGCTATTACTCTATGTTTTTTGGGAGGAGTAACATTAAAAAATTCTCCTGCTTTCATAATTTTTTTCTCAACTACCCCCTCATCATTTTCTAACCATACTTCAGCTGTACCTTCAATTAAATAATTTGTCTCTCTTTTAAAATTGTGATATTGGTAACTTGTTTTATAACCTTTATTAATATAAATTCTTTTATAACAGTATTTTTCATTTAATTCTAACCATTCTTCTTTACCCCAAGGTTTATTTATTATTTTTGTCATAACTTATTTTTATTTTTAATTAAAAAATTGATTGCAATTACATTGTTCTTTAAAAAACTTAAGTGTATCCTTATTAAACCAATTTGTTTTAAAGTCATTAATTAACTCATTAAATTTTTCAATTGGTCTTCCTCCTAACCCTTCTACAAAATGAAATACTTTAATTTGTTTGTGGTCATGAGTATATAATTTCTCATCTTTAACATACCAAGAATGAATTGGACTAAGTTGACCATCTAATAAATTTCTTTTAATTAAATAATTTGGATCTAATCCATGTACATTTGCAGGATAACAATTTTTAATATTTCCTTTTTCTATCATATCAGTTCTTGGTACACCTTTAGATCTACAATTATAAGAAACTTTACTTAATGGATACGGGGAATCTACAATCTTTACTTCATAACTCCTATCTTTATGTGCAAGTTCATTTAAACCTCCTTGTATAGAAAAATGACAATAATGTTCCATACTTAATGTTATAACTTTTAATAAAGCATCACTATTATTAAAACAAACAACATCGGCATTTATATTTAAATGATCAATTTCTTTAGTACCATCTTCTAATTGAACTTCTATAGTAGGTGTTAACCAATGTTCAGTAGATTCCTGAATCCAATAATTTAATGAAGCTAAAACAGGTGTTGAATTATCATCTAAAAATTCATCTAATCTTCCACATACAATTGTGTCTGATCCTAAAATTATTACTTTTTCATAATTATATTTTTTCATAATTTCATATGCGTAAATATATTGCATTAAAAAAGTTTCAGGCGCATAATCAAAATGTTCTAAAGACTTATTATATTCTTCCTGATTAGTATAATCTATTTGATAATAATCACATTCTTCTCCGTTAAATTTTAAAAAACTATTTTTAACATTAGAAACTAAATCATCATATCTATCATCTGTGTAATATACTACACATGCTATTTTATTTTTTTTCATATTAAATGCTATTATTAATTAAACTAGTATCTTTAGGAGTTATATGTTCCATATTCTTTGGAATTTCTATAGGACGAGGACTTAATCCTTTATCTAAATAATGATTATATAATGATTTTTTTTCATTAGCAATATGAATTATTTTATCATTATTATTAATTATATTATCAAAAATTCTTGCAGCAACATCCTCAATAAAATATCTAGAACAATATTGATTTGTATACACTTCTGGATATTTAGTTTTAATAAAAGGGGCTCTTATTATTTGGTAATTAGATAAAATTGATACTATATATTCAGAGGCTGATTTAGTTTTACCATAAACATTTATAGGATTCTGTTTATCATTAACCGAATAATTACCTTTATCTCCTTTAAAAACATATTCAGATGAAACATATACAAATTTACACTTTATATCTAAACAAGATTTAACTAAATTTGTAGTACCTATAATATTAGTATCAATTGCTTTTTCCTTATTTTCTTCACACCCTACAGTATCAACAAAAGCTGCTAAGTGTAATACTATATCAGGGTTATAATCTTCTATGTAATATTTTAAAATACTAGGAACTAAAATATCACATTCAGTTTTAGTAGGAGAACAAACTTGATAAGTATTAGGGATTATCTTTTTTAATTCTTTACCTAGATTTCCACTTCCTCCTGTAATAAATATCTTCATTATATTATGGTATAAATGCTACTAGATCCCAGTTATGCATACACTCTCCATTACCTTCATTAAGTGCATCTTCAATAATAAATTGATAATTAGGATTAATTTCTAATAGTTTTGATTTTACTTTTTCACCATCCTCAAAATATAAAGGAATATCATCTACTATAATAGTATGAGTTTTTATATTATGATTTTTTATATGTTCTAATTCATCCCATAAACAATCAGCATTTATTCCATCTACATGACCATCAAGCCAAAATAAAGTTTGTGAATCTACTAGATCTAACATTTCACTCATTTTATCATTAGAATTACCATAAAATAATTCTACTTTAGGTTCATCTATAAATCTATAACAACACTGGTTAAATAAACCATGTATAAGTTCAACTGATAATATTTTATCAAAATTTAAATCTAAAGCTGTTTGAATAGAATCACCTTTGTGGGTTCCTGTTTCAAAAAATATTTTATTATTTAGTTTATATTTACTAAATAATTCTTTTCTAGTTAATGGGTGATCTTGTTTTACAATACTAGGCATTTTTCTTTGTTTGTTCATTAATCCACTCATATGTTTTTTTCATTCCTTCATAAAGTGGTTGTGTAGGTTCCCATCCCATTTTTTCTTTGAATAATTTATTATCTGAGTTTCTACCTCTAACTCCCATAGGACAAGGAAAACCATATTTATTTATAAAATCTTGACCATCAAGATTATTTATTTTTGTATCTTTATCTGATATATCAATTGCCATTTGAGCTAATTCATTTATAGAAACCATTTCTTCTGATCCTATATTAACAGGTCCAACAAATTCATCTTGTCTCATTAATCTAAGCATAGCTTCTATACATTCATCAATATACAAAAAGGATCTAGTTTGTAAACCATCACCCCAAACTTCCATTTCACCATTAGCTAATGCTGCTTTTCTACACATAGCTGCTGGGGCTTTTTCTTTACCACCATCCCATGTTCCCATAGGACCAAAAATATTATGAAAACGAGCAATTCTACAATCTAATCCATAATTTCTCATAAAAGATAAAAATAATCTTTCACTAAATAATTTTTCCCAACCATATTCTGAATCTGGATCAGCTGGATAAGCAGAACTTTCTACACAATTAGGATTATTTGGGTCTAATTGATTCCTTTCAGGATACATACAAGCTGAGGATGAATAAAATATTCTACCTACTTTAGTATTACTTGCTTCAAATACTGTATTTAAATTTACTAATGCTGAGTTGTGCATAATATTTGCATCATTCTCACCAGTAAAAATATAACCAGCTCCACCCATATCAGCTGCTAATTGATATACTTCATCAAAAGAATCAATTTCAGTAAATGGTTGTTTAAATAAACTATATCTATAAATTACTTCCTTTACATTAGGATCTCTTTCTATTCTAAATGCTGCTGATACTATTGATGGGTCTCTTAAATCGCCACACACATAATCATTACAAATTTCATCATTGTTCCAAAATTCATGTTTGTGTTTTATATCAACTACTCTTACCCAATAACCATCTTCTTTTAATTTTTTAGCAAGATGACCTCCAATAAAGCCACCTCCACCTAATACTAATGCTGTTTTCATAATATATTATTTAAATGTTCTTTATATATTTTTATATTGTAAAATTGACTATAATTAAATTTAGCCATTTTACTACAATGCCTATACCATTCTTTATCCTCTTTTAATTGTTTAGCTAATTTACGAGCTGCTTCTACATCTTCCACATCTACTGATAAATCAGGGTGGCATAATCTTTGTGTATCAACTTTCTCATTTCCAATACATGGTATACCAAAATAAGCACAATTTAAACTAAAAGTACCAGCTGCTATAGTAGGCATTAAATGTACCGCGTATTTAAACGTAGATAACGTTTTCATCCAATCTATCCATGATACTCGTGGAAGATGATTTAAATCATGTATACTATCTTCATTTTCACGTTTAGCATGAGAATCTTGTGTCCATTTATCTACTCCAAATTCATCAGCAACTAAATAACTTTGAAAACCACCATACCACCTTGCAAAATTACCACCTACGATTACTTTATCTTCAGGTTGAGGAGTAATATCTTTAATTAAATCTTCAATAAGAAGAGTAGGCATTCTATTTATTTCTTTATTTGGAAATAAACCTTTATAAAATTTCATATCATATTCATTATGAGCAAATATACTATCACAACTTGATAATGAATTATAAAAATTAAATTGATCTATTATTTCATAATCATTAAATAACCATGATGGTCCTTCTTGAATATAATGTACTTTTTTATTATTAGATTTAAGTATATCTATAAAATTTGAATTTAACCATTCACTTGTAGGATTTTTATCATTACTTAATTTTGACCCTACCGCATTTAAAAAAACTAATCCTTTAGGAATAATAACAAAAACATGATCATAGTCTTTTATAATACTAATATCACTCATGTTATAATGAATTGCATCTAAAGCATGCATCCAAGCATATTCAGTTCTCATATTTGGATGATTACTTGGAACCTTAGCTTTACTACCAGGAATTTCTGTACAAAAAGCTACTTTCATTTTAAACTCTTTCAGCTGAATTTCTTAATTCAATGTATTCTTTTATTTTATCACAAACATAATCTACATCCTCAATAGTCATACCATGATGTGCCCCTAATAAAAATCCATTTTTCATTATTAAGTCTGAATTTTTAAATTCTTGTAAATATTCCCTATAAATTGGGTGACGAGTTACATTACCAGCAAAAGTAACTCTAGTTTGAATATTTTGTCCTTCTAAATATGTTAATAAGCTTAATCTATGTTCATATTGAAGTGGAACAGCTAGCCAATTAGGTTTAATACTATCATCTGGTAATATTATTTCTTTAACATCTTTAAGATTTTCTAAATAACGTTCAATATTATCTCTTCTAATTTTTTCAAAATTTTGAAATCTATCTAACTGAACTAAACCAAAAGCAGCATTCATTTCACTACATTTCATATTATAACCTAACACACTATATAAAAATTTATGATCATAAGGAATACCATCTACTTTATGATTAAATCTATCATCCATAATCTCAGAATCATCTCCCATTCTTCCCCAATCTCTATAGGATAATGCTCTTAACTTATGCTTTTCATTATTAAACATTACCATTCCACCTTGACCACCTGCTGTAATAACATGACTTGCATAAAAACTTGTAGTAGCAACATCTGTTTCAGGAGTATATGTCATTGTATCTGCTGAATCTTCTATTAAGAAAATATCTTCTCTTCCTATTCTTTTTAATTCTTCTTTTAATAATTTCCAATCTGGTTTATTACCTATTAGGTTAGGAATCATAATAGCTTTAACATCATGAAACATATCTTCCTCAACATCTTCAAGAAGAGCTATAATATCTTTAACTTCAGGTACATAAGAATTTAAATTTACATCTACAAATAAAGGTTTATATCCTAATTGAATTATTGGAGCTAGCGTAGTTGAAAATGTACAAGCTGGTGTAATAATTTTACATCCTTCAGGTAAATTTAAACCCGCAATAGCTAGTAAACAAGCTGATGAACCCGAATTAACAAATAATCCTAACTTTTTACCAAAATATTTGGCTACTTTTTCTTCAAATTCAATAGAACGAGGACCAAATCCAGCTAACCAACCATCTCTTAAACATTCCTCTACTGCTTTAATTTCCTCTTCTCCATAAGCTTCAAACTTATTAGGTGCATACCATACTTTTTTATTTTTCATTGTCATAATTATATTGTTTCGTAAAATTGATTTTGTGCCTCTTGTCTTCCAATATTTTTTGGATGATATAAAGCATATTTTTCTTCTGCTGGTAGATTAGCAAATTTAGTATAGCCCTTTAATTGTTCGTGTACTGGCTTTATCCAATATATTTCTTCTTTATTTCTATATATTCTCATTTGCCAATCAGGAAAATTTACCCAACCCATATCATCTAATCTCCAACCCCATTTAGCTATATGTTCATCAGTAATACCTGCTACAGTATTAACTCTAGGAACCCAAAATGCTTCTGTATCTTCATTAGCTTCCAAGATAAAAGGAAGAGCTTCAATTAAATATTCATTAGGAATTTCATCTGCATCTATTGCAAATATCCATTCTCCATTGCAGTTTTTATTTAAATTATTTTTGTGTTGTGCAAAATTTTTATTTAAATCATGAGTTATAAGTCTATATTCAGATGCAGGTTTTCTTTCAAACACCTCACATATATCTATAACTTCTTTTGTTGAATTAGAATCCATTTGAACTACAACTTCATCTTCTTGTCTTTTATGTTCAAATAAAAATGTTAATAACTTTTCTATTTCTTTATGCTCATTGCATACTGTAACTGCGTAACTTATTTTCATATTTTTATTTGTTAGGGTAATACTCCAATATATGAAAGGGCATCCATATAACCACGTTCTGGCTCAAAAGATTTTAAATTTTCCATATCCATTCTATGTTTATAATACTCACCAGACTTCCCAGGTATTGGATATTTTATTTTTTCTTTTTCTTCAACTTTAATTGCTTTTACTGCTGACCAAGACCAATTATTTTTATCAGCACCATTTGCAAACACCATACCTAATTCTGGTTCATTTACAGTATTAGGTACCCAAATAAGTCCTGTTTTTGGATCTGTCCAAGATAAATCTTTATATAATTCAGGAAGAGATAATAATTGTTCCTCATAAAAATCTGATCCAGGAGTCATTAAAGTATTAGTCCAAAACCCACATGATAAACTAAAATAATTAGTTATGTTTTCATTAATTTCTATTTTATAGCATAAATCCCCCCCACTTTTAGGACAATTTATTATTTCATCATGTTTCATATTTATACTTTTTTTAACTTTGGTAATTTAATTTTTGGTGTTGCTTTTTTTAGTTTTGGTAAATTTAATGACATTTTTTCTGGAACTTTTTCGTACTTATTTAAAATATCTCCTATTTTATCTCTCATTTTGCTAAATGAAAAATTAGTTCTACTAAAATATCCTTGTCTTTTTCCTTTTTCTTTCCAAACTTTATAATTATCAATTATTTCTTTATAAGATCTAAATATTTCTTGGGGGTGGGGTTGAAACCACTGAGACTCAGCCATTAATGTATCTTTTTGTTGAGCACTTTGATGTACATTAGTTAAAGAACCTTGAAGTAATAATGTAAAATCATTTTGTAAAAAATCTAACTGTCCAGACCATCCAGAACATATTATAGGTTTATTTACTAAACTAAATTCTAATAAAGGTCTTCCAAAACCTTCTCCTCTAGTATGAGAAACCATTGCTTTTACTTTAGGATGGTTATATAATTCATTCATTTCTTTATTTGAAAAAGAACCATGTAAAATATAAACATTAGGTAATTTACCTATAATTGATTTTCTAACAACATCAACTCTTCTCATTATTTCTCTCCTATCCATACATGATGAATTTACTGCTGAAGTTTTTAGAATTAAAGCTGGTTGTTTCTTTTTATTTTTAAATGTTTCATAAAATGATTTAAGAGTAACACCTATATTTTTTCTATCTTCACCCATTTCACCTTGCATCCAATGACCAACAGATAAAAATGCAAAGTCTTCTGGAATAGAGTTAATATCGTTTAATAGTTCTAACTCAGTAAATTCATCCTTTTTAATAGGTTTATATACATCTAAATTAGCTCCTTCTAATAATACTTCTATAGGTTTTGTCAATTCTACTGTACCAACTTTTTGCTGTGTATTTTGATCAATTTTATCAAATTTTGAATTTAAAAATACATTTTTAGAATGTTCTGATGAAACTATATTTAAATCCATTCTATTCATACCTTCAATCCAAGGGGCTGAACATAATGTTGTTTCTATTCCTGCTGTATATCCTATATTATATTTTCCAATAGGATTAAACTCATTGGGAACAGTAATTTGAGACCATACATCTGGTTGTTCTGTAACTTGATGTATTAAATGTTTTTTTAAAAAATGCCATTCAGGATGATCTTCAATAAATCCAAAAGGAGTAGAACCCCATCTTTGTCCTAAGATTTTAACATCATATTTATCTAATTCTATAATTGATTTAACTAAATCTCTTGATCTTGCTCCATATCCACTATAAGTATCAATAGGGCAGCTTATAATATATGTTTTTTTCATTTAATAAACTAATTTATGTGGTAAAACTCTTTTTTCGTAATCTGTATCTTTTAAGAATTGGTATTTTTCTCTTGGTTTCCAAGTTGCAAATAACTCCTCTATTCCTTCTATAATTCTATTAGTCATTTTTTCAGATGTAAATCCTGCTTCATCACTTTTAGCCCAATCATATCCTTTTTTTCCAATAGCTTTTCTATCTTCTTTACTCATTTTATATACTTTCATTATTTGATCAGCTGCATCATTTATATCATGATGATCATCATAAATGTAAGGTGTTGGAGGAGAACCAACTAATGAACTTGCTTTAATATAAACTGGGAATGCCCATTCTCCATGTTTTTTATATTTTCCATGATGGTTAGATGGAAATTCTCCATTAAATTCAATCCAATTTCCATTTTTATCTTCAAAACGCATTTGATCTTGCATACCACCAGTAACAGCAGCAATAAAAGGTGTACCTGTTAACATTGATTCAGTCAAAGATAATCCCCATCCTTCAGCATTTGATAATTGTATATAACAATCTGCTGAGTTATAAAAAAGATTCATTTCTTCTGTACTTAATTTTTGATTTAAAATCCCAACTCTACATAATTCTGGGTCACAGAAATATTCTATAACAGCATTTAAATCAGTACCATGTTCAAATATAGGTTCTGTTTTTAATGTTAATTGACATTTTTTAGCTTCTTCAGGAGATAATTTATCTATAAATAATTTATAAGCCATTATTATATTAGATATTTGTTTTCTCCTAATATTTCTAGAATTAAAAATTAAGTGAAATTCATTATCTTTTGGTAATCCTAGTTTATTTTTAAAATCTACTAACTCAATATCATTATCATCTAAAATACTAAATATTTTATCATTTAATCCATGAGGAACATATCTAAAGATTTTATTTTTTCCTTTATCTCCTAAAACTAATTTATTGATATTAACTGTTTGTTTTGATATACCCATTAGTAAATCACAAGACTCATAAAATTCTTTATTATACATTGGAGCTGGGTAATTATCCCATATATTAAGATAAGTTATAGGAATATTTTTTCTTATTTGATCTTCATTATTAAATAACCAAGCAAAATATCTAGGATCAGTTATTAGTAATAAAGCATCTGGTTTTTCTCTTTTTATTACTTCATTTAATATATTTATGTCTCCATAACCATTACAAGGATATAACATACAATAAGGATCTTCAACATCAGTATGTTTTTTCATTTCTTCACTTAAATTTACAATTTTTCCTATATCAGGATGGTCAACAGCTCCTGCCATTTGAACCCAATTATATTTATGTAATGAATGAATAACAGTTTCTCTTCCTACTTGAGCAACTCCAGAATGAACTCTAATATCATCAGTTATTAATAGAATTTTTTTTCTATCTTCTTTTTTTATATAACCTTCTTTCATTTTAATTTATTGATTAATTTCTAAATTGTTGTGACTATGTATTTTCTTTCTAAAATCTTCATCTGTAAGATATAAATGTATAGCTCTATCAGATAATTTCTGAAACGAGAATTTACGTCTTACACACTCAATTTTAAAATTTTCAAATAAATCACTTTTTACTTTTACACTTGTAAGTGTCATATTTTTTTTATCAGCCATAGCTTTTATTATTGGTTTATATTCGTCTATACGTATATGTGGATTATAAGTTTTTACCAGGGACATTACATAATTCTTCATCTTCTTTAAAAGGGCAAAATGTACAATTCCATTTCGACGGTCTTGGAATGTGAAATGTTTCTCTGTATCCTTTATAGTCAAATGCTTCATTTATAAATTCATTTAAAATTTTAGTTGCCTTATTAGTTTTATTTTTTCCAGAAGCTGGAGAAAATGTTTGAATTCGTTTTTGTGGGTATTCTCCACCTTCGTATACTTTTCTTCTAACAATTAGGAATTCAATATCAATACTTTTTTCTGCTAATCCAAACTGTTCTGCAAAGAATTTTTTATATAATATTAATTGAAAATGTTTATCCTCATCTTTTTTAGCATATGAATTCCACCCTTTGGTACTTGTTTTTATATCTATTATTTGAAAAGTATCTGTGGGTTCATGATATAGTACAACATCTAAAAAACCATTATATACAACATTCTTATATAACTTATTAGGAAAAATTGATATTGGAATTTCACATCCTACTAAAAACCATCCTTTTTTGCTAAAATATTTTCTTTTATGTTTTTTAAGATATCTTAATATTTGAACTCCATCATCATAAAATTCTCTTATTTCTTCTGAAGAACTAAAGTGTTGGTTTTTATTTTTTTTATACTGAATAAGATATTCTTCTCTTAATTTATTTTCTAATAATTCTTCAAGATCTTCTCTATCTGCAGCAGCTCCGCTTTTTTCATACATTACATCTAAATAATATTGTACTACTTCATGGAATGCAGTTCCAAATACAGTATGAATACTAGGAGCTTGTCTTTTATGACCTTCTTTATATTGAAGAGCCCATTTTTGAGGACAACTTCTAAACATTGAAAGTTGAGAGTAAGAAATATTTTTCTGATATCCAAAATTGATAGGATCAGGTTTGTAATTTCTTATAATTTTTACAATTGGAGGGATTTTTTTAGCCAAAACATTATTTTTTCCACTTATTTCTTCCTACTAATAATCCAATAATACTATAATTAGCTATATCCATAAAAGTATCTTCCATTCCTTCACCTTTAACAAAATTTTTACCATTTATTAATAAATTTTTTAATCTACTAATTTTATCAGTTAGTCTAATAGCTAAACCTGTTAGTGAAAACTTTTTATCATTACTATTATGTAAAATATCTCCTCCTAAAGCTATATTATTTAGTCCATAATCCATATGCTTAGCAGCAAACATTATATACATTTCCTTTTCTATTTTTTTATACTCTTCAGATAATTCTGGATATTCTGTTTCAAATAGTTCTACTATCTCTTCTTTACTCATAATGTCTTTTCAATGTTTCTAAAACGTCTTCAGCTTCAGCTAGTGCTCTTGCTGCTTCTTCTGCATTAGTATAAAAATCACTCGTTGAATGATCACCTATACCTGCAGGACTTTCTGTTAGTAATTCAAGTGTCATTAATGCTTTTTCTCTTTGTGCTTCAAAAGTTTTTTGGAGCATTGTTATAACTCTGTATTGTGCCATTTTATATTTTTTTAATTAATTGTTTTTGTTCTTTTTTTCCTACTCCTAATTTATCAAAAATTATTTTGATATCATTTTTACTTAGTAATATAATATATTCACTTGCCTCAGCCAAACTACATTTATAATAGTTAGAAATATATTCTTTTACTTCTTTAGGGGGCGATTTTATTTTTGATTTAATATATCTTAAAAACATTTTCTTTTTAGGTAACATTTCACAATAAAAAGTATAAATTCCCCTTTTATCTGTGGGATGAAATCTTTGTGCTATATTAGCAATATCAACATATCCTTCATACATGGATACAAATCTATGAACCATATAAGCATTAAAATTTTCCCAAGATTTTTCCTCAAAATTATTATAGCTAGACTTTTTATAAGTTATATGTTCTAGCCATTCAAATATATTTTTAGGATTTAATAAGGACATCCTTATATTCTTCTCTTAATTCTTTTGGAAGTGAGTCCTCTAAAATTTTACCTGTTTCAGGATCATAAAATACTGGAATTGGCATAACAGCATCAGAGTCTGTTCCTGTTACAAATTTGGATACTTTTCTTAATAAAGCTCCTTGTTGCCAAATTCTTCCACCACCATCAGTTTCGATTGCAGATGTATTTTTTAAATCAATGTTTGGTTGTTGCATTCCGTTTTGCATAATTAATAATTTTAAATAATATTTGGTTTAATTGTTTCTATAATTTTAGACATTAAAGCCATACAATTTACTTCTTTGTCTATTCTAAAATTTGATTGATATGAATATTCATTTATATAATATGCTATCATACCTTCCTTTCCAGGAGCATATTCACTACTTTTATCATAAAGATAACGATAAAATCCTTCAAAATCATTTACATTTGAATCAGCAATAATTTGTCTAATTGTTCTCCAATTAGGTTTTTTATTATTTAACTCATCAAATACCTTATCCATATAATTACTTTCTACTAATGTAGATTCATCTAATATTAATTTATTATCTACGGTAGATATCTGTATAGTATTAAGCATTTTACGAACATCAGGGTAATTGTTATTAACAATGGTTTCTAAATCACTTACGCTAGTTTTAATATTATCTTTTTGGATAACTTTTATTAAATGGTTAACAATTTCTACCTTATTTGGTGGAATAATTTTTAATGTTTGGCATCTCGATTGTAAGGGATCAATTATTCTTTCTAAATAATTACAAGTTAAAATAAATCTAGTTGAACGAGAAAACGTCTCAATCACATTTCTTAATGATGCTTGTGCTTGTATAGTTAAAAAATCTGCTTCATCTAAAATAACTACTTTTAAGGGTTTAAAAGACATAGTACTTGCAAACCCAGATACTTTATCTCTAATAGTTTCAATACCTCTTTCATCTGATGCATTAATATATAAAACATCACAATCAATATTTTTAGTAATTAATTTAGCTAAAGTAGTTTTTCCTGTTCCTGCAGGACCATAAAATAGTAAATTTTGAATGTCATTTTGAGTAATATAATTTTTAATAGTATTTTTAATACTTTCATTTCCTACGTAATTATCTATATTAGTAGGTCTATACTTTTCAACTAATAAACTATGTTCTTTCATATTATGAATATAATAACTTTTATTTAAATTTCCAAATTAAACTCCTTGTCTGAATTCTCCATACATACTAAATTCCTTTGGTTCCTCTGGAATTATTTCTTCTTCATGAGTTACAATAGCATATAATTTACTATCTAAAGGAGCTAATCTAAATTCACTAGGTGTACCTGTTGATTTAAAATATGCTTCTAAAGCATCAGTTAAAGATTCATGTACTACTTTTTTCTTATCATCTACTAAAGTCCACTTATCTCCAGGTGGTACTCTAGTAGCAATAAGCTTATTATGTTCTATTACTTTTGTTTCCATATTACATTCCCATCATCATTGATGGATCCATTTGTGGTTGTGGTTTTTCTTCTTTTGGTTCATCTACAACTATACATTCTGTAAGTAATACAGTTCCAGCAACAGCAGCAGCATTTTCTAATGCTGTTCTAGTTACCTTTGTTGGATCAATAATTCCTGCTCTTTTCATATCTTCAACAGCATCTTTTTTAATATTATATCCAGCCCAAGTATCATTACCAGAGTCAACTAAACTATATTTACCTATCATCTGAGCGTCAATTGATTCTTTACCAGCATTAACTAATATTTGTTCAAATGGTTTACCACAAGCTTTATAAACAATATTTTTACCTATACATTTTTTACATTTGTTATTTAAAGCTTCTCTAGCATATAATAATGCTGCTCCTCCTCCTGGTACAATACCTTCTTCTATAGCTGCTTTAGTTGCATGTAATGCATCATCAACTCTATCTTTTTTTTCATTCATTTCAGTTTCAGTATAACCACCTACATGAATAATAGAAACACCACCAGCCATTTTAGCTAATCTTTCTTGTAGTTTTTCTATTTCAAAATTAGATTGAGCTTTATCAATTTGAGTAGTAAGTTCTTCTAATCGTTGTTTAACATCTTCCTCTTTACCTTTACCATCAATAATAGTTGTTTTTTCTTTTGAAATAGTTACAGTACGAGCTTCACCAAACCACTCCCAAGAAAATTTATCAAGTTTCATTCCTTTATCTTTATCAAATACTACACCACCAGTTACTGATGCTATATCTTCTAAGATTAATTTTCTTCTTTCACCAAAATCTGGTGCTTTAACAGCTGCTACTTTAATAGTACCTCTAGCTTTATTTACAATAAGTGTTGCTAGAGCTTCACTATCAACATCTTCAGCTATTATAAGTAATGATTTATTAGTATTAGAAACTGCTTCTAACATAGGTAATAAATCTTTAACCTGAGATAGTTTTTGGTTAAGTACTAAAATATAAGGATCTTCTAAAGTACAAGTCATTGTGCTATTATTAGTAACAAAATAATGAGACAAATAACCTCTGTCAAATTGCATTCCTTCAACAGTTTCTAAATAGGTATCACCTGTTTTAGATTCTTCAATATGTACTACTCCTTCTACTCCTACTTTTTCCATTGCAGTAGCTATTAACTTACCTACTTCAGAATCATTATTTGCAGAAATAGTTGCAATTTGTTCTAATTGGTTTTCATCAGAAATATCTTCTGATATATTTTCTCTTAGATTATCTACAACTTGTTTTACTGATCTATCAATTCCTCTTTTAATTTCAACGGCATTAGCTCCATTAGCTAAATGTTGTAAACCATCTTTAATCATTTCTCTTGCTAAAAGAGTTGAAGTAGTAGTGCCATCACCTGCTTTATCTGCTGTTTTAATTGATGCTTCTCTAACTAAATTTACACCTAAGTTTTCAACTGGGTCACTTGTAGATATGTGTTTAGCAACTGTAACTCCATCTTTTGTTGATATTGGTGATTGATTATTTCTTTCTACTACAACATTTCTTCCATTAGGACCTAATGTTGATACTACAGCATTAGCTAATATGTCTATTCCTTTTACTAACTTATCTCTGCCCTCAGGGCCAAATTCTATAATTTTACTCATTTTTATTCTTTTAATGGTTCAGTTTCTTCTAATATTTTTTCATAATCAACTTCTACTTTTACTTTAGCTAAAATTTGATTTTCAGGACCAACATAATAATCTTCACCTTCATGTTGTAATTTTGTAAATCCTTGAGTTGGTAATATTACTATGTCTCCAACTTTACTTATAGTTTCAATAAATGTACCTGAAATTGTGTGTTGTCCAGGTCCTACTGCTATTACTTCCCCATGTTCATTTATATCTTTCCCCATATCAGGAACTACAATTGAACCATACTTAGTTTCTTCTGCTTCAATTGGTTTTACTATAACAGCATTAAATAGTGCTTCTAAATTCATATTGCAATTTTTTCTTTAATATTATTTAAATTATCTTTAATTTCATTCCATTTATCCAGATATTCTTGAATTGAAGAATATTTTCCATTTTTTACATTAAGTTGAGCTTTCATTATAGCTTCTAATGCAGAACCAAAATTAGAATAATGTCCTATTGGTTTTTCGTATTTTTTTCCTTTACTACCTTTTGTTAAATATTTTTTTTGAGGAGTAATTACTTCGTATGCTGTATAGCAGTACGCATCTTTGCCTATAAAATAAGGCTCTAATAAATCATCTTTTATAATAGTCATATAACTTTATTTTTAATTATAATATAATGTACGAAAATTTTATCAGTAAACCAACCTAAAGGGCGCGTTTGGTTAGTTAATTTTCAAAACTTTTGGCTTAGCTTCTTCTGCAAATGGAATAGTCACAATTAATAAACCATCATTAAAGTTTGCTTTTGCCTTTTTAAGATCGAACTTAGTTCCTACTTTATATCCTAAATTAAAAGAACGTTTTGCAATTCCTCTATGGATATAATTTCGGTGAGGAGATTCTGGGGTTTTCTCCTTATCATAATTAAAGATAATCATGTCTCCTTCTAATTTAACTTCAATAGCTTCTTTAGGGATGCCAGTGCAAGCTAACTCAAAAGTTAAACCTGAATCATCTTCATAAATATTAATTGGGTATTGTTGTTTGGCTTCTATAGCCGGAACGAATTGGGTGTTTGCTTCGAATAAATTTCGAAATAATAGATCAAACGGATGGAATGATCTTTCTAAAAAATGTGTACTCATATCACTTTGTTTTTATGCTGTCATAAGATCAGCGGTTAATAAATAATTTAAAACTTGCGCCCTTAGGTCAATTTATTATACATATGTTGAATCTTCTTTTCTTACCATATAGTATAAAGTCTTTATATCTTCTGATTGAAATTCTAATTTCATAAATCCTTCTTCAGTTAATGAAAGTTTACCACTTTCTAAATCTTTATTTGCTGCCAATATATTTTTAAATGAATCTGAATTAAAAGGTAATTTTAAATCTTTACCTAATGTAACTTCTATATTTTCATCTACAATATATTTAATTTTATTTGAAAAATTATTTAAATCCCCAAATGCAAATTGTACTACAATTCCTCTATCAGGATCTTCTTCAGTACTAATCATTACATCATTTATATCTGTTAATGCACTTTTAGCTTTAATAAAATTATTTACTATTTCAGGTGTTAACTCTATTATTACATCATATTCAGTTGGAAAATTAATAGTTCCTCTTTTTGGCACTAATAATGAATCTGCTAAAGAATAAGCTACATTAAATGAATTATCTTGAATGTGTAATTTAGAAAATATTTTATGTTCTTTTTCTAAAGTAAGTAATAATTCTCCATTAGTAACTGATATTAATTTATTTAATTGTGACGTATCAAATATTGCTATTTCACTATCCTCAACTGGGGAATTTTCACACATTAAATCTCCTGCTATATCTTTATTTTCTGATGTAAAACTAATACTTAATTTATTTTCTTTAGTTTCCCATCTTACTGATTGAACTAATCCATTTAAATAATATTTAGATATTATTGATTGTAATTTTGATTTATTTATCATTTTATTGTTTTTTAATCCATTTATTATCTGAGTCTAATATTACTTCTCCTACAAATAATTGATCCCAATGTTCAGGTTCAATTAAAGATAAAAATAATCTTTCATCTTCTCTTTGATAAAGGTAATATGTATGTCCTTTAATAGGAATAAAGCTAAATTCAGATTTACTAACTAATTCATTCCATTTATATAAAGCTATAAGTTTTGCATATTCTTCTTTTAATTCTATAAATTTAGTAGATAAATAGTTATTAACATCTACTGATTGTTGAGCTACCCAGGCATTAGTATTTGGTAAATCTATTTTAGGAGCAGCTACACTATCACCATAAGGCATAATTGCCTTATTTTCCGCAAACATATCTGGTTTATCTTTATCTTTACCCATTTTAAAAATTAAAAAATTTATTTCTATGGGGATTTAAACTTAATGCCCAACCTAAATCATTATAAAATCCCTCTAATTTATTTAATAATATACTATCAAATACTTTTTGTCTATCAGCATATTTCTCAATAAATGTACGAATTTCCTTTGGTATATCATAGTCTAAAAAGGCAATTGCTTCAATTCTATAAGGATTATTTTTTAAGTAAATCCACTTAATTTTTTCTCCTTGTGTAATATAATTGTATTTTTTATCTAATTTCCAAAATCTTAATAAATCATTATAAATAATAGCTGCTTTAACAGCTGCAGGTGCTCCTTTACCTATTGTAGAAAACATTTCACCTGCTCTAGCTTTACGTTCAGTAAATTTATTTAATTTTTTCACTGCTTGTGGGTTACCAATTTTTTCAATAGGTATTTCTCCATTTAATATTTGTCTTCTAAATTCTAATAATTGAGAATCAATTTCGTGTTTAGGTACTCCTTTAAGTACTTGTTCTAAACAACTTTTAAAAAATTTACCAAATACAGGAGGAAAATTAGCTTTTTTAAATTCTAAACCTTTAACATCTAATGATTCTTTTTCAATTCCTTCTTGCTTAGTAATCCATTGTGCATAACGTCTTGTTGCTCTAAAATAAGCTGATCTGATTACACATTCAGTTTTCATTTCTAATCTATGAGTAGTAACATTAAAACAATCTTTAGCTAATCTATCATAATCTTCAGTAATAATATCTTGATACTTAAGTGCTTCTTTTTCTAACACATTGTCTTTTTGTTTTTCAGACATTTCATCAAAATTAGGGTATAGATGTCTTAATAAAGGTTCAGCATTGAAATAATTAGAATCTGTATCAACATAAGCACAATAATTTGTATCACCTGGGTCGCAAATCCACCATGGAGTATCTTCTAAATGTTTCATATATTTCCTTTAATTACTTTATTCATATGTCTATTAGCGCATAAAGCACTTTCTTGGATAATACGTTGACCACTTAATGTAATTGCTTCAGATAACACTACATTACCATATCTAAACGAACCTAAAGCAGTAGCACCATATAAACTATTTAATAAGATTTTCATTGTATATTGTTTCATATGATAAGCAGCTCCTAATTCATTATTACCTGATTTATAAGCATCTTTCATTTTATTTTTATATAATACTCTTTCATCAAACCATTTATTTAAAATAGTTGATAATACTGACTCACGATTTGTACTAAACATAACACCATTTGCTGATATAGCCCAATTATTTGATTCAATAAATTCAATTAATTCTCCAATAGTAACTTTAGTACGTTTACGTTTAATATTTTCAATTAATATTTCTTCTTCAGGATCCTTAGATTTTAAATCATTTAATCCTAATCTATTATTTCTATCATCAGCATCAATAATTCTAGCTACCATTGTTTCTTTACCAATATTAACAGTCATAATAATTGAAGGGTATAGAGATGTTAAATCTTCATCAAACATATAATTGTATAATCCAGCTTGAGGACAAAATAAATAACCACCAGCATATCCTTTTTTAGATATAGGATTACGTTCTTTAGCTGGAGGGATTATTTTTTTACTTAGTAAATAAGCTGAAATAGCACCATCTTGAGTTTTTGTATTAGCATATACTTCACTATAATTATGTTTTCCTTTATGAGATAGATTTTTAGTTAATGCTAAATAATCTAATTTCTCATCTAGTAATTTTAATATTTCAACATCAACAAAATTATATCTAATAAACTTTTGAATATCATCTTTAAATAATTGATCTAAATTACCTTCATATTCAATTTTATTCATCCCTACATACTTTTCTCCAATAGCATCTAATCTCATAGAAGGTTCATCAGCCCAACTATATTTTTTATGTAAACGCATATAATCAAGAGACTCAACTCCTGCTATTTGAATATATTGATCTTTAAACCATGGAGTTTCTCTTACATAACCTATTGGAGATAAATGTCTAGCAAAATCTTCTCCTAATATATTACACATCCTATAATATAAATAAGGAATATCAAAATAATCACTATTCCATCCTACTATAATATCAGGATCCATATCTCTAAATCTTTCTAAAAATTTAGCTAATAATTCTTCTTCAGTTTTACAGGGAATAATTTCCTTATTTTTAGCTTTAGTACGTGTTAATTGTTGTTCATCATCTAAAATAACAATTCCCCACTCATCTATTTGTTTATCATACCAAGCAATTGAAGTAATTCTTTTAGGAGCAGATTTAATATATTCTGGTGTTAAAGCGTCCCCCATTTCACATTCAATATCAAAAAATATTTCTCTATGTGTAGTAGATGGTTCATCATTAATACCATATTTTTCTACTAAAAATTTTTGATAAGGAGGCATATCATGAAAATGAAGTTTTGAATCATCAGACCTCCAATTTATAACTTTTTTTAATGGTTCTCCATTTAGACCAGTATATTGGGCTTCATTTTCATCACATTCAATGTAAGCCTGATTATCCCATTCTACTTTACTGTAGCCTTCATCTTCCCATAAATGTATTAAATATTTGTTGTCTTTAAGCTTTCTTGCAAATGCTTTTTTATACATTATCTAAATCTGATTTTGTAAAAAATTGTTTTAAATTTGGTTTAAAGTAATTAACTGATTTCATTACTTTTCTATCACGGGTTCTATAAACAACATAACGATTACCTATTTTTTCAAAATGACATGGTTCACCTTGTTCTTTAGATCGTTGAGTTGCTGTTAATTTAGCTTCTGCTTCATCAACACATGATTTTGACATATTTGATGCTTGTACTTCTTGATATGCTTTCCAAATATGACCCTTTAAACCATGTAACATAGTTCCATTACCTAATGAAACATAAGCAATATCACATAATGCATCTAAAATTTCTACAATATCACCTTTTTCACAAGCTTCTTTATACTCAGCTAATTCTTCTTGAATAAAATCATAAACAAACATCCATTCTTTTTTATCTGGAATAGTTGGGTGGTAGTTGTTTGGTTTGCCAAATGTTTCATTAAATTCTTCTACTTCATTAACAAAAGGTACATTCCAATATTTACAACTTAATTTAGCATTCATTGTTGATTCATTATAAGCTCTTACCTGCAAATCATCACCTTCTTCAAATTTTATTTTATGTTGCATAATTTATTTTTATTATTTTATTTAACGTAAATATAAGAAAGGGCTTACGCCCTTCCAAATTATATATATAATCTTATTAAGAAATATGTATTAAACTTGACCATGTTTCATGTGATACATCACCACAGAATTTACTATCAGGATGTAATATAACTGAAATAGCATCATGTGAATGAAGTGATTCTTGATGTGAACATATTACTCTAAAATCTTTTATTCTACTATCATTAATTAATTGTTCATATAGTAATCTAGCTGCATCTTCAACAAACTTAAGGTATGAACCATTTAACTCAGCAAATGCCATTTCATCTTCTCTTTTTACTACTACTTGAGTTTCTGTATTAAGAGCTTTATCACACATTTCCTGTAATTCTTCTATCCAAACCATTTTATCAAATTCAATTGAAATTCTTGCTACTGATCTTTGTGAATGAGAAACAGTTGCTTTATTTCTATATTTTCTAGCATACTCAGCTAATTCATAAGAACAAGGACAAGCAGAAGAGTAAACAAAATCAAAATGCATATATTTTTTCATTACACCTTGTTTATTTAAATCTCCTTCTAAAGTAACATTATAATATTGGTATCCTTCATTATCTGATCTTAATGATTTTTTAATTATTGGGTATGAAAATTTAAGTGAAATTTTAGAATCAAATGTTTTTAATTTAGCTTGATAGGCCTCTAACACTGTTTCTAATTTATTAATATTAAAAACATCATTTTTATATTCATAAAATGATCTCATGATACGAGACATATTAATTCCTTTTTTATGTGCTTCTAAAGATACAGTACCTGTTACTTTAGTTTCCAACTCTACTACTCTTTTATCTCTAGTTGCATATTTTAAAGGTAATCTGAAATTATGAATACCTACTTGTTGTATTTCAACGGGTGAACCTTGAATTAAGGATGATGGACCATTTTGTAAATCAGGAAATGTTTCAATGTCTTCCTTAGTAGGTTTATATTCAGAATCATAATCTCTATCGGGTTCATTATAATTAACTGAATGTTTATTTGGTTCTGGTTCTTTGTAAGAATCTACATCACCTACCCATTCATATTTTTCTACAACTTGCTTTGTATTTTTTACCATTTTTATTTATTTTATTAATATAATATACAATTATTTTTTTAAGAAACCAAATTACTTTAAGTAATCTTGAATAGTTTCACTATCATCTCTCTCCCAAGGATATATTATCCATTCATCTCCTTTATGTGTAAAAGCATGTATAGTAGGTTCTACACATGCTGTATGAGGTTTATAATGTAAAACAGCAGTTATATGGGTTTCATTCCATTTTTCTAAAGTTACTCCACTATCACATATATCATCAACAATTAAACATTCATCATGGTAAAAGTGGGGTGTATCTACATATTCTAATCCTAAGGTGTGGGAAATCATAACAGCAGGGATTAATCCTCCTCTTTTTAAACCATGTACATATTTAATATTTGGGTGATTACAACTAATATGGTAACATAAATCATCAACTAATTCTTCAATTTCATTCCAACCTACATAAATTTTATTACTCATTTTTAAATACTTTCTTTTTACCTCCTTCATAAACATAAGCATGTCCTTCAGAAATTAGGGTTTGGTTTATATTATATTGTTTCCCATCTTTATCTTCAATAAAAATCTCACCTAAAACTCTACCATATTTTCCTACGCCATAAGATTTTAATCTAAAATATCCTGATTTAGAGCTTATCTCCATTAGTAGTTCTTTATTTCTAGCTTTAGCTTCTAAACCTTTAGCTTTTTCCTCTAAATCTCTCGTTCTAGATTCCCAAGTATCAATTCCACTATATCTAATTCTTTTTTTAATCCAGATATCAAACCCAACATCTATAAGAGCATCAATAGTATCACCATCAACTACTCTTTCTAGTTTTCCTCTATAAATATATTTATCCATTTTTTATGTTTTCTTTTATTATTTCTTTTAATTTATCAATCAAAACTAATACCTCATCAGGATCCATAGTTATAGCACAACAAACATTAACATTTTCTTCTATTTCTTCTAATAGTTTTAATGCTTTATCTTTCATTATACCCCCCTTTCTGTATTGTAAGCAATAATATGATCTCTTCCAGTCATATTATATCCATGTTCTGCTACCATTTCAAATACAAGAGGATACATTTTTATTAATTGTTCTCTTGTATCTCCAGCAGGCATTACAAAAGTTTTATTTTTAGGAATATTTAATTCAATTCTATAATCTTCAATCTCATCTAAGTTTTTTTGAGTACCATCCCAAACAGGTTTATAATGATAATCTGTATGAAATTCTATCATTTGTTTAATAGCTACAGTATTAAGTCTTTTTCTATTATGTATTTTTATGAATTTTTCGTCAACCACTTTCCCAGCTGGTGTAACAGCACCAATAGTAGGCACGGAATTACTAAACTTAGGGCTAAGAGAAATAAGACCAATAGGATAATCGGTTTCAACAAAAGCTGATCCTTCAGTTTCAATAGTAATAATAATATCTCTTTCATTTGCAAAGTGTGTTAACTCATTTACTAATGCTGGGTGCATTGTTGGTGAGCCACCAGTTAACATCATTTCTTTTATTTGTGGATTTTTATCATAAATATCTATTATATCTTGAAAGGAATATTGACCTTTTTCTGGGTGAATTGATGTATACCAAGAGTCACACCATCCTCCTTCTCCAAAATAACATCTATGTGTACAACCTGTTGTTCTAATAACAATTGTTGGTCTTCCAAATCTACTACCCTCAGATTGTACTGCACGATAAACTTCTAATACGGGTAAGATTTTATTATAATCTTCTATTCTTTTTCGCATGTGTAAATTTTTTAAAGTGGTTTTTCATTCACTATTAATAACTTATTTTTCTGAGTAAATTGCTGAATTTTTACCGTGTTCTCTAAACTCTACTTGTTTTACTCTAACTCTATTATTTGTTTCAGTTTTAACAAAATCATTAAGCTTATTATAAATATATTCAGCAAATTTTTCCGCACCAGTAGCTGGAATTACTCTTAATTGTAGTATTCCTCTATCTTGGTGAGTACCTGCAAATTTAGGATTAAAGTTTAATTGTTGTAAATCAAATAACATTGGGTCATCTTCAGCTACTAAAACAGTGTGATCAAACATATAATCCATCCATTCTTTAGGAGATTTACCATCTATTTTTGTTTTAGCTCTCTTCATTCCTCCAAAATCCCATACCCAATTTCTTTCATCTAATTCACCTTCAAACCATACTTTAAATGAAACACCATACCCATGTAAAAACTGACAGTGAGTAGTAGTAGCTTTCCATTGTCTAAAACAACAGCTAAAACCATCAAAAACTTTTGTACTTACAAACATATTTAACTATTAAACCAATTTAACACTTGTTCTTTAGACCACCCACCAGCTGCAGCTCTTTTTATTTCAGTTCCTCCCATATCAGTTATTACTAATGTAGGAACACTTTTAGGTGAATAATTTTCTGTAAGTATTGTATCATAATCAATATTTACACTTTTTACTGGTATACCTTCACCAGCTATTTGATCCATTACAGGTTTTAACACTTGACAAGGTTGACACCAAGGTGCGTTAAAAAATACAATTCCTTTATTTGCCATAATTTTATTATTTTAATTTATACTAATTCTTCTATTATACCTATTACTTCACTTAAGATAAGAAAAATAACTGCCCAAAACAAACTAAAAGGAATAGCAGCGTAACCTATTATTCTAATAGCAGATTTAACAAAACTAATTTGTTGGTGTAGTTTTGGATCAGGTATTTTATCTATTTTTACTTTAGTGTCTTTATACTCCCAACTTGATTTAGTTAGGTAATCTTCTCCTTTATGATTTTTCATAATTCTCTAATAATTGTTCAACATGGGTTTTTGCTATATTATATTCAACAGGTCCATTTTCATTAGCATAAGCTACAGGATCAGGTCTTCCTAATTTAATAAACGCTTCAATTCTTTCTACTGAAGAAGCTGATTTGTAATCTGAGTACCATTCCCAAGCATTAGTTTCTGGTCTGTGGTAATGTTTAATAGGTTTATATGATGTGTTAGTTCTTTTATAAACTTCATTAAAATCTAACCCTAATTTTTCACAACATACTTCACCATCTTTAAGTATATCATACTTATCACCATTTAAATAAGGAGTATAATATGTTACTTTATCAGCATCCCAATTACCTTCTATAAACGCATTATAATCTGCATCTCTAAACTCTTGTCTACAATCAGGATAAATTGCATGATCACCAGCATGAATACCCATAGCAATTTCTACAGGACAATCTTTTTCATTAGCAATAGATAATGCTACAGCTTGAATAATAGATGAAAACATTTTATTTCTATTAGGAACAACTGTTTCTTTCATATTTTCTTCTTCATAATGTCCTTCTGGAACATCTTCTCCACCTTGAACTAAGTTTGAATTTAATAAATCTACTAAACCATCTAACTTAATTACTCTAAAATTTATATTGTGTCCTTGATAAGCATCACTAGAATTAATATAATCTACTAATTCTTGAGCTCGTTCTAATTCTACTTTATGTTTTTGGCCATAATCAAAAGCAACTGCTGTTACATCATAATCATGAGCTAATAGGTGTAATAATACTGTACTTGAATCCATTCCACCTGATAAGGATAGTACTGCTTGTTTTTTATTTACTGACATTCTTTAAATTTTTTAAATTGTGTTAAATTGTGGTTAATATCATATAGTACTTCTTGAGTTAAAGGTGTTAAACCTATAGTATCAATTTTAGTTGATGATTTAGTAAATAACCCATTTGTACTATATTTTATTCCTTCTAACCCATGAATAATAGGATTTGATGTATCTATTGATTCAATAAAAGGAAAATCTTTATAATAAGCAAATTCTTGTGGTAAGGCACATCCTAATAAATGTACTCTGTGGCTATCTGCTATTAATCCATTTTTATACATTTTTGATATGGTCATTATACGGCCCATCATTTTACCAACTAGAGGATTTGGATGGGGGAATTCTTTAGCATACCAATCTGCACCATAACTAAAAGCTATTTTTTTATAACCATGATGAAATTGTAATATATCATAACATTCATAAGCTTCACCATAACTTTGGGCTTGTACTACTGCTACTTTAGTTGTATTTTCTGGTAATTCATAATTTTTCATCCAGTACTTAGCATTAACTAATGTAGCTGTTTGGTTTTGCCAAACATCAGGTACTATAAATTCATCTGGTTCTAATTCTTTAATCCAATATAACAATCTTTCTGTATCATATGCTTCACCTAATTCATGAAGTGAATTATCCATTATAATATATCTCCCATCTTTTTTAGCTTTATAAAAATGATTTTTATAAATTTTATTTTGATCTAATAAGTGAGGTAGACAGTATTCATAATCATTAATATCATAACTTCTAGAAAGCATATTTACAGGAAGTTCGTGACTAGTCTTTACCATAATTTTTTACTTTATATTTAATATATGAAAAAGTTTGATGCAATCCAAACCCACCTAAAAGAATAGTCCATATATTTGGATGCCAATGTTCACCGCAAAATCCAAAAAAATGTCTTAAAAATTCTATCATATTACTCTATTAAAAATTGCTTGTTCTTTTAATTTTGCTTCAATTACAATGTCAGGATTTAATCCATAAGTATTGATTTTATTATATATTATATCTGAATGAGCTTGAGGTCTAATTGACTCATCTAATTTTTCTTCCCTACGACTTTCTGAATAATGACAACATTGTGTAATCCCTTTAGGCCAAGTTGTAGCTGCTAATTTAAGCGCTTCTTCTTCTGTTTGACCACCAGTATTAAATTTATGATGAAAATAATCAAATGTAACTGGAATTCCAATTCGTTTATAAACCCCTTCATATAAATCTTTTACTGAGTATTCTGTGGGTGAATCATCATTTTCAACTACAAGTCGTTTTTTAGTATTATCATCTAATAATTCAAAATTTTTACAAAAGCGATCTAATGCAGCTTCTTTATCTCCATATGCTCCTCCTACATGAATATTAATTTTATTATAATTACTAGGTTTAAAACCCATCATATCAAATTGTTCTGAATGTTTATTTAGACCTATAACTGTACGTTTAACAACTTTATCATTTGGAGATGCTAAACAATGAAATGGACCAGGATGCATAGTAAGACGTTGATTATACTTTTTTGCTAATGCTCCTATATTTTTCATATATACATCAATCATAGGATAATCTTTTAAATCCTCCCAATTATATTCTTCCATCCAAGGAAATATTTGAGATGATAATCTAAATAATTTAATTCCATGCTCATTATTCCAATGAATATGAGTTTCTAGATCCTTTACATTCCGGAGTGATAATTCAGATACATAATCTAAACCTTTTGAATCAAATGTTTTTCTACGCATAGTTCTATTTGTAAAAATACCACCTGATTTCAATGCTGTGTTAATACACGCGTAACCTAAATTCATATTATAAATTTAAAGATTTTACTTTTAATTTAATTTCTTCTGATGATTGAGCTGACTGTACAATTGACATTATTTTAGCAACATCATCAGGACTAACCCAACCTATTACAGCCTCCATTTCATCCTTATTAATTCCTAAAAATTTACCTTCTTCATTTATAACTGCTACTTCAGCACTTACAGCTTCTAAATGTTTAATTGTATCATCCTCAACTAAATCTCTATTTGAACAGTAATTAATGCTACCCCATTGAACTGATATTGTGAATCCATTATCAAATGTTATTCCAAATCCTTTACCTTTATTATTTACAAATTTACTCATAACTTTTATTTTAATATTATATTTTTATATTTAATTTTACCTATTGCTTTTTTACCTAACATATCAAATGTATACAATGTAACACAGGTAGGACCCCATTTAGTAACATTCATTCCTCTAAATCCAGAATTAATTGCACCTGCACATTTACTTACCTTAAATATTTGTGGATGATCTCCCCATTCACCATCATCACCTTTACGATAATCAACAATACCTTTAATATAAAACTCAACATTACCTTTTTTTAATTTTTCTCTAATATCCATATAACCTTTATTTGTTTTTAACCTCATTTACAAGGTAAATATACGAAAAATATCTCAGGAAACCAACCCCCTTTGCAAAGAAAAATAAAGTTCTTCAGTAGTACCATCAAATTCTTCTATAATATTTCTAATGTTATCTTTTTTAATTTTAAAATACTTACTTAAACCATTTATTAATCTTTCCATTCTATCAGTTTCATCTTTTATAGCATCTTCATATAATTTATTATAACGTTTTCTTGCTCTTCTTTCTATATCTTCATATAAATTATCATGTTCATAATTTTTTCCTTGATAATTTTTAATAAATTCTTCTTGTTCTTCTTTCATCCAATGAAGTTCCCATTTAGCTTGTTCAAAAAAAGGAGAATATTCAAAATCACCATTTCTAATTTTATCAATTAAAGGTGCTTTATATGGAAGATTTCTATGTGTTCTAAATCTTCTCCACCAATAAAAAGGTGTTGCTCTTCTACCACTTGGTTTATTTGGTATTCTCATTTTGCTCCTAAATATTTTTTATAATTACTATCCATTTTATCAAAATAACTTGTTTTTAATAATTTTTTATGAGCTTGGTTTATTTCTTTTAAATTATTTACTAAAATTAAAAAATAAGGTGATTTTGATCTTACATTAAATCCTTCAACTGATAATTCATCTTTGGGGTTTATACATAGTACTTTATGAGTTGTAAGTGATTTTTTCTTTAATTCTTTATTTAAAAAAGCTTGATAACGTCTTGTATCTGTATTATCTATATCAATTTCATTAATAAAAATAGCATTATCCTTATTTGATTTTAAAAATTTATCCATTAATTCAAAAAATCCATTTTTTTCATCTATAACATCTATATAAAGATTATCATTTTGACGTTCTTTTTTTGCAAAAGGACAAGCAGCCATACCATTATATTCATCTCTAGGAACTTCTAGTACGTCTTTTATATAATTAATTACCTTATTTATTTTATTATAATTCTCTTTTTTCACCGTGTATTACTTTTACAGTTGGAAATCTTAAACTAATTCCTCCATCTTGGTTTTTTGTTTCTTCAAAATACTGAACTGTTATTGTTTTTCCAAGAATAGATCCATCCATATATTCTAAACGTTGTTCTTGGGTAAAACCACTACCAACTTTTACTAAGTGATTTTTATGTTCAATCCATACTTGTGATAACATAGTCATTGATACTGACTTACCATCTCTAACTACTTCATGTGTATCAATATCCCAACCTAACACTTCATATTCAGCATCATAAAATGATTTTACTTTAAGTAAGTTCTTACTACGTTTACCTTCATAAGGTACATCTTTACGTATCATAAACCCTTCCCAACTATCATCCTTAGCTAATTGCTTCCATATATCAAAGTGTCTACCATCTTGAATAATATGTTGATCTAAATAACGTAAAGTTTCTTTAGTTTTATATCTAGGACCTAACCATGTTCTTAATGTTTGTAATCTAGATGATAAATTATCTGATGATTTACCACTATCAAATTCAGACTTATGTATCATATCAAATATCATAAATGTAGGATTTTCAATTTGATGGTCTTTACGTCTAAGTTCTTTCATTACACCTTGAAAATCTTCATTACCATCTTCGTCTAATAAACATATTTCACCATCAAACACATAATTAATAATACCTGTAGCTTCAATAGCATATTTGATTTTATTTAATGTAGTAAATTCTTTACCCATTCTACTATATAATGTACAAGTACCATTTACATCTACAACTGCTAAACAACGTACACCATCTAATTTTCTACTAGCATACCAAGTTTCATCTACATTCTCACCAAACGAAGCTAATTTAGGTTCATAATTTTGAGCCAATGCTACATTAAATTCTGGGATTAAACCAGGAAATGCTTTGTTAATTACTTTAGCACCTGCTCTAATTTCTAAATCTTTATCAATTATTTTATAAATTAAATCTTTTTGTCTTAAATCTAAACTCCCAATAAACGAATTTACATAAGCAATTGCTTCATGTCCTGTTATAGAACGTTTATTTAACGCATCTAATAAATAAAATAAATCGAAATAGCCTGATTTTTCAACTATATCTTTATTTTTTATTAGTGTTTTTGAGGTTAAATGATACTGCTTATAAGGATTATAAGTGTACTCAAGTACTTTTTTAATAAAGTCTGATTGTTGTTTTAGTATTTCTATTTTTTCTAAACTACTTGAGGTATCCCTCATTTGTTCTATAAAAATATCTAATTCTGATAATTGATCTATTAATGTTGCCATGTTATTTATTTTTTATTGTTTGTATTAATAATGCTATTTGTAATCCTAATAATATTCCTAATAATAAAAATATAGTTTCATTATGTGTCATATATCTATCTTTCTAAAATTACAAATGAACCAAAATACTTATCAAATACTTGAATTAGATTTTCATAATCCCCAGATGTCATTTCATCTTTAATTTTATTAAATGGTAAATCTAATTGTTTGGCATATAATTTAGCATAAGCTAATAATGCAAATGCATTTCCATCTGGGCCTGTTAAATCTATAATTATTGGACCTTTACTTTCTTTTTTACTTCTAATCATAACCTTTATTATTTTTAATTATTTACAGGATAAATATACGAAAGATATTTTGGGTAGCCAAATACTTTCATAGAAAAAGAAAAGGCGCTTAATAGCGCCCTTTCCCAAAATATGTTATTTTAAACTTATTTTTTACTACCTACAAAAAAAGATGCAATAAGAACTAGTACTACTAATCCTACAAATCCACCCTCACCAAATCCTGTTACCAGAGAAGTAAGGTTAGTAATTACATCCATTCCAAAGATAGATCCGCCTGTTAAAACAAACCATAGGATAGTTACAGGAATAAATGCCAAAAATAGCGCTCCTAAACCTCCTAAAAAGCTGTTTAAATACGAAAATACTTTTTCCATTTTTAAAATGTTTTAATTAATAATTAGTTTAAAATTTAAGACCTACTCCTAATTGTAAATTAGTCGTTTTCTCACCTGTGTTGTAAACAACTTTAGGATCTACAAACACTCCTTTGTGTACTGTAAACATTTTACCAAGACCTATACTTAGCGCATCTGTGTCTAAGTTTGGTGCTGATGCATATACAAAGTAACCTCTTATGAAGTATCTTGCATGTGCGTCAATAACTTGATCAGCAGTTGAGTCAGCTTGTGATATATTCAAACCTACCATAAGGTTGTCAGTCACACCATAACCAACTGTTGGATTTACGGACCACTCAGTCCATGCTTTGCTAGAAATGTCACCTGTACCAACGTACCAGTCACCTTTCTCCTGTGCGTTCACTCCAAAAGCTAAACCTAGCCCTAAAGTTAAACATAAAATCATTTTTTTCATTTTTTTGATTTTAATTAAACAAATAAATATGTAGGACCGTCCCACATATACTTTTATACTTTTTGGAAAAACGTAGCGAATGCCACTTTTGTGTGGCATCCTTTACATTTTATCCAAAATGTATTCATGCAATGTACGAATTTAAATTCGTATAGCCACACTAGATTAAAAAACTCACGCATTTATGAACAATGCGTGGTTCATAATTATTTTGATAATCTTTTAAATTGTTCTTTAAGAGTTTCACCTCTCCAATTTATTGCTTCTTCAAATGCTCCTGATGCTGATTCATCTTCAACAGCTTTATCACCCATTTCATTTGCAGTAAAAATTGCTTCATCCATGTAATCAGCTCCTGTTTCATAGTTAACTGAGAAGAATTCTTCAAATTCATCTTTAATATCTTCATCAGAAGCACCTCTAATATCTTCTATATGAGTTTTAACAAAATCAACAAGAATATCATCAGACATTCCTGGGAATAATGGTTTAATTTCTTTAACTTTATCTAATACCATTCTCATCATATTTTCTGGTATAGGTATTGATTTATCTCCTATTGTAACATCATTTTCATCAATAGGACCATACATTGCAGCTGCAGATGCTAACTGGTTAGCTAATTGATCTACCATACTTCTAGTTCCTGTATTTTTTATTTCAGACCAATCACCATCTCCTTCATACCAAATGTAAGCAAAATCAGCACCGTATCTATCAATTTGTTTAGCTATTTCAAATAATGCATCTTCAAAATTAGTATATTCATATCTAATTCTTTCTGGTTTCATTTTATTTTTTGATTCTATATTACCATCATCATCTATATATGAAATGTAACCAGTACCTGCTACTTTTTTAGCTAATTCTTCATTACTAAAATATTTATCTAACATTTTTCCTAAATGGTCAGGATAACCATCATAATGATTATAAGTGGAAGTCAATACTCTATCATCATCAAAATATCCTATAAGTGCTCTTGTTGCCATGTTATTTTAGTATTTATATTCTCTTTCATCCATTGTATCTGTACCATATTCATCTACAATTTCTTTTTTAATTTTTTTCTTTCCGTTTTCTTTATCAAGCATTTTTTCGTATTGCATTCTTCTTTTTTCTAAAAGCTTGATTTCTTTTTGCATTTCTTTAACTCTTTTTTTATCTATTAATTCAGATAAATTGTCATCTTCTTGAACCATACTAATTCTAGTATTTTTAGCTTCTATAGCTTCATCCATAACTGAAATTTTAGCTTCTAAAGTAGTAATTCTACCTGCTTTATCTATTTCAGCTAATTTTTTATCTAAATCAGATTTTTTAGCTTCATTAATGATATTTTCTGTTTTTTTAGCTTCATAAGCAGCTTTTACACTTTCCAATGTTGGTAAGGGTTCACCTGATTTTCTATCATAGAATCCAGGTGCATTTTCATTTAATAATGTTTTCTTACTAACAAACTTTTTAAGATCAAAATTATCCATATTTTTATATTTTATTATAAATATGTAAAAATTAAGTTAAATTATATTTTTTACTATACTCCTCAACAAATGATGAACCTACTCCAATATTTAATATTTCTGCTTTTTCAGGAACACCTGGTAGTTTTTTAGCTGTTAAAATATAATCAACATTTTCATTTTTCCATACTTTTATTTTAGTTTTAGCATTAGAACGATTTGATGTTTTAAAAACCATAACAACAGGCATTTTTCCATATGCTTTACCTTTTTGGATTTTTATTTTTCCTGTTCTTTCTCCTTTAGGTTGAATTTGTTCTACTTTATAAGCACCATTTTTAGATTTTTTATCATCAAAATACCAAATAGAATCTTCAAATTCTAATTTATATTTTGTTTTTTTAACTACATTTTCTGATGGTCTACCTCTCATATTATTTTTATTTATAAGATAAATATACGAAAGATATTTTACTTTTCCAAATTATTTACCAATAATCTTTTTTATTATCTGGATCTTTTGGAAGTTTTGATGATAAAGATTTTATTCGTTTAAGATAAATTTCATATTGAGCATCATTTCCACTACTTTTTTCTTCTTCGGCTTTCTTTTTTAGCTCTTCTAATTCTTTCTTTTTTTCATTTATATCTACTTTTCCGTCTTTATTTAAATCTAATTTATCATAGTGTAATCCATCATTACCATTTTGACCTATAACATCCATTCTTTTTTCTTCATTTAATGCTGATTTTTCTTTTTCTAACATTTCATCTAGACCTTCAGATGCGTCATATTCTTTATCTTTTGGATCAAGCCAAGACTTAGGTATTGGATATGGTTTATTAAATTCCATACCTTCTGGTACTGATGTTTTTATTATTGGTTCTTTTTTTGGTTGTCTTATTCTTATAGGATTTGGAATAAAAGAATTTGGTCTTCTTATTTGTTCAAAAGCAAAATTAGCTGCTACAACTAAAGCAATAGCTAATGGATCAAATACAAAAATAATAGTTAATAATAATATATTAATAATTTTATCCATAGGCCACCCAGTTAATCCTGATAGATATTTTAATGGACCTAATTCACTAGAAACAGCATCACTAGTTTTTATTTCAACTATTTCAGTTTCATATTGAAATATTTTATTATTTAAATCATCAACTTTAATATTAATTTGAGTTTGTCTTTCAATAGCTTGATCTAATTGTTTTTCTAAAGCTCTACGAGTTGATGATGAAGTTGTTGTAACAATATTACCACTTGTGTCTGTATATTGTATTACATTGTTACTTAAACCATTACGTAAACTTGTTATGGATTTATTTATACTTGATTTTTCTTCATTATATACAACTAATTGTTCTTTTATATTATCTCTTTTAGTTTCTACTAAAGTAATCTGTGCATCTATGTTTCCTGATTTTGCTGCTGTTTCCTGATATGCTGCTGATAGAAATCCATAAATACCCATAGAAGTAATTAAAATCAATATTACACAAGCTATAGATAAATAATATTTTAATAATTTAGGAAGATTTTTTCTATATTGGTATAAAAGAGAAGCAATAACTAGTTTAGCTATTTCTAATGATGCAGCCATTACTATAACTGCAAATGCAGCCCCTGCAAATAATTTACTTAAACCACTAATTGAATAAAAGGCTGCTGATAATGATACTGATAAAGCCGAAAATGCTATTAGAAGAGGAAATAATCTCATTTGGATGTTTTTCCACATAATTAAATTTTTAGATTAAACAATGTCTTTAGACTCAATAAGAGTATAAGTAAATGAATTACCCCAAAGATCTCTTGCTTGGTAACATATTTTCATAAATACAGCCCAATCATCATTTGATCCTATTACTTGACAACCAGCTGACCATTTATCTACTCTAGTTGATTTACCTCCTGATTTAGCTGTTGCTCTATGAATGTTAATCCCAATTAATTCTTCTCTAACTGATTCTTCGATTAAGTCATATTTACCATCTAAGTTAGCATCTCTATAAATTTTCATTGGTTTTTGTTGACCAAGAGCATCATATTTACCTTGATGTTTTCTAATTTTATGAGATCCTCTATATTGACCTGGTTTTAATATTGCAACTCCTCTTTCGTTTAAAATATTTTTAACCCAATGAGTTCCTGGGTCTGTAGTACACTTAAAACAATGAAATTTCCATTCATTATCTACTTTATAAGATAGGGTCATACAATCATCAAAAGCATTTGTAACTCGACCTGCTGTTTCTGAGTTTCTAACTCCTATAATATTAAGATTATAGTCTCCTGATCTAAAATACCTATAACCTTTTTCAGCCATAGTACTTTCAATTTGTTCTCTTGTATAACAATTCATAATTTATATTTTTATTTAATAATCGTCGTCGTCATAGTAATCATCATCATCAAAATAATCATCATCATAATCCTCTTCATCTTCATATTCAGATTCATAATTAAACATATCTTCTTTTGATTTAGTATAATTACCTTCTTTACTATCTATATGATCTAAAACTTCTTTAAACATAAGTTTAATTGCATCTTCATATGTTTTTTCTTCATCTCTTGCAGGTGATGACATAATTTTGTTAAATATACTTTTTAATACTGATTGTAATTTAAAAGGAATTTCTCTAGAATTTACTAAAAATGAATGAGCAGGACCTGCTGTTTCAGCACCATATCCTTTATAATAATAATCTCCATCATTATAAAAACGATAAGCAATTCTATTAATAGCTCTTAACATTTCACCTTCAATTGTATCAGCACTCCCCATTCCTGGGACTAACTTTTCAAAGTATTCATTACTTCTTTTTTCTAATTCACCCCCAATAAATTCTTTTATCATATGTTTATCAATAAGGTGTTTTAAATCAACTTTAAATTCTACATCAGGATCTATTTCAATATCATCGTCATCTGTATCTGGGGGTGGTATATATTTAAATTCTTCTTTAACATTAGTTTTAATAATATTTTTGATAATACGTTGTAATATTATATTATCTTCATTTGATTTTCTATTAATAAAATCTTCTAAATAATCTATGTCAGAATCACTTAAACTATGACCTTCAGCTAAATATGAAGGTTTAAATTGATTAACTATTGAATCCACAGCTTTGTACAAATCTAATTTATATCCTGGTGATCTAAATGATCCTCCTATTTTTTCTAAAGCTTTTATAGCTTTATTCATTTCAATCATTAATTGTCTAGTAAATTGATCAATTACAGCTTGTGCTAATCCTTCTTCACCTTGAGAAACAGTTCCATCTGGGTTTGCTTCATTAAGAAATGCTCTAAAATTTTTTAATTCTTTCATATTATTTTCTATTTGCAAATTTTTCTAAACCAGCAATACCAAAACATCCTAATACTACTATTACAAATGAATCATAAATATATTCGTTTATTACTAAGTCTTTTCCAATCCACCCTGTTATTAGATCAGCTAACATTACAATTACCATTACTAAAAATGCAATGAAACCAACTATAGATTTTTCATTATAATCATTTTCGTCTTTAAAAATTTCTTTCCAACTCATATTTTTAATTTTTAATTATTCTTTTACTATATCTTTTATCTTTATGTATTATTGTCATATTATAAATACCTGAAAGAAAATTACTTATGTCAATTCTATTGGAAACATTTTTAGATCTAATTAGTAATTTACCAGTCATATCATAAATTTCAATTTCTACTTCTAATCTAGTTTCTATATGAATTAATCCTCTTGTTGGATTTGGGTAAACAACTATACCTAAAGCAGAAATATCAGGAATATCTGTTGGCCAACCTAATTGACAATAATCATACATTGATTGGCATGTAACATCCCAATCATCTGTACAACAATAATTATCTACATCAATTACCCAAGCATAACATCCATCATTTAACCAATATGGTATTCCAGGTCCTCCATAACATCCTGCATCATATAAACATGCTGTAGAATCTGATACATTTGCTGTTGGATCATAATTATAAGCTGCTACATCTGTACATCCTGTTATTATTGTTATACATGAACCATCATCAAAACAAGCATCAGAATTATAATTTAATGCTGTAGGATCTGTACAACCTCCTATATAGCAACAACTATTATCTAATGTATTAGCTAAAGGATCAAAATTAAGTGCTGTATTATCAGTACAACCATATATATAAGGAATACAAGATCCATTATCTGTATTTGCTATAGGATCAAAATTATATTGAGTTGAATCTGTACACCCATAAATAAAGGGAATACAAGATCCGTTATCTGTATTAGCTAAAGGGTTAAAATTAAACATACTAGCATCTGTACAGCCATAAATAAAAGGAATACAACTACCATCATCAGTATTTGCATTTGGATTGTAGTTAAATGCTGTTGGATCTGTACAACCTAAAATAGGATAAATACACCCTGAATTTGTGTTAGCGGTTGAGTCAAAATTTAATGCTGTTGGGTCTGTACAACCAATAACTACAGGTACACATGAACCATCGTCTGTATTTGCATTAGGATCAAAATTAAAAGCAGTAGGATCAGTACACCCATAAACATAAGATATACATCCTACATTAGTATTTGCTGTTGGATCATAATTAAAAGCTGTTGAATCAGTACAACCATAAACATATGGTATACACGTGTCAGCTGTGTTAGCATTAGGATTATAATTCCACATTGTTGGATCCATACAACCATAAATGTAAGGTATACAAGAACCATCATCTGTATTTGCATTAGAATTATAATTAAAAGAAGTTGAGTCAGTACAACCATAAATATAAGGTATACAACTTCCATCATCTGTGTTAGCAAGAGAATTATAGTTTAATGCTGTTGGGTCTGTACAACCTAATAATATAGGTATGCAAGATCCATCATCTGTATTAGCTAATGAATTATAATTAAGTGCTGTAGAGTCTGTACACCCTAGTAAAATAGGTATACATGAACCATCACTAGTATTTGCTAATGGGTTATAATTAAATGCTGTAGAATCTGTACAACCATATATAAATGGTATACAAGAACCATTATCTGTGTTAGCTGTTGGATCATAATTAAATTGTGTAGGATCAATACAGCCAAATATTACTGGTATGCAAGAACCATCATCTGTATTAGCATTTGAATCATAATTAAATGCTGTTGGGTCTGTACATCCATAATTAAATGGTATACAACTACCATCATCTGTGTTAGCATTTGAGTCAAAATTAAATGCTATTGTATCTGTGCAACCAAATACAACAGGTATACATCCTCCATTATCTAAATTAGCTAAAGGATTATAGTTAAATGCTGTTGAATCTGTACAACCATTAATTACTAATGTTATACAACTACCATCATCTACATCAGCTGTAAATCCCTGAATATGGTACTCTAAATATAAAGGATTAGTACATCCTGGTTGATAAACACATGAACCATCATCTGTATTTGCATTAATATTAAAATTATATGCTGTAGTATCTATACAACCATAAATGTATGGAATACAATAATTTCCACAATTTAATGTAGGAGTATAAGTTACACCTGCTTGTATTGGATTTAACCAAGGATTATTTCCTTTTTGATAAACTATATTTCCAAAAGGATCAATTAGTTTAAATCCACATTGTGTAATGTCTGTACTATTACCTTGTTGATCAAATATTTCATAAAATGTTATTTCAATATGAGTTAATGCACTAATATTAATAATATAATCTTTTTGCATACCATTAACTGTAAATGCACCTATTGCGTTTCCATCTTGAATTACACCAATATAAGAACCATCCCATCCATCACCTCCTCCATCAAATAATCTTAATGTATAATCACAATTAGGGATAAGATCCATTGTATTAGCATTAGGATCAAAATTAAACATATTTGAATCTATACATCCTGGAATAGCTAATGTTAAACACATTGAAGAATCGTTATTAGTAGCTAGTGAATTATATTCTAAATAAGCCGGATCTTTACATCCAAATAAAGGATTAATTGGTGGACATTCTTCTAATGTATAAGGATCACTAACAGTAATATATCCAAAATTAGCATTATCACCTTGAGAAGGTAATAAACTAAATATTGTATCTCCACATTCATCTGTTACTACTACTGAGCCATCTACTCCTCCAAAACAAGAACCACATAACCCATCTCCATAACTATCTTGTAAATTAAATGTAAATTCTGCTCCAAATGGAAGGCATATTTTAGTATCAACAGGTACTCCTGTAACTTGATATGTTCCTTGTGGGGCACTTGCAAGTATACCTAATGTATCAGTTGAAACTATTTCCCAGCTTGTTTCACTAGCATATGTATCTGGAATAACTGTTACTGTAATTTGTTGATTAATAGTATCTCCACATGCTGAAAAATTACTATAAAGACAACTTCCATCATCTTGTCCTGCAAATGGATTATAATTATTTGCTGTAGAATCAGTACAACCTATACCACAATTAGGATTAGGAATGATTAAAGTATCCATAGACCCATCTAAAGTCTCTATAATAAAATAATAATTGGGTGGTGCTACTGCTCCTGAATTAGTATACCCATAAAAATTATTACCATTCCAGGTTTGATATGGTTGGTATTGTAAATTATTTAAATCTGTACCTCTATAAAATCCTGTAGGAGAACATCCTGGATTAGAAGGTGGGGACCAACTAACACTAACTTGTCCTTGATTAGGTGTATATTGAAAACATTGTATTGAACCTTGAAGATTTTGTATACCTGTACATGGAGGATAAACACAAGAACTATCATTAATTAAAGCTGTAGAATCATAATTTAAAGCTAATGTATCTGTACAACCATAAGTTATAACTAAAGGAGAGCCTATTCTTATATTATCTATTGCTATATCAGATGTAAAAGAAGGCCCTCTATATCCATGAAATTGTAAGTAAAAATCACCATTAACTCCTAAAGAATCTAAATCAAATACAGCTAGTTGCCATAAATTACCTTGATCTCCTGATAATGTAAAAAATTCTGTAGTATCACCAGTTGCAGTATCAGATTCTATTAAAAATACTTCTAATGAACCCATTCCTGTTCCCCACATATGGTACCAAAAAGATAATTCCATTCCTGGATCATTATCTACATTAAAACATTCTGTTTGAAAAGCATACCAAGTATTTGGTTGTTGACCTGAAGCTTCTGTAAAAACATAAGTACCTATACCTGATACATCAGCTATTGGTCCTGTGTTAGATGAAGGTGTTGATCCTGCTTGAAAAGACCATGGTTGAGATCCTATAACAGGAACTATTAATGGGCTATTTTGTCCATCAAAATGTGTAACTTCTGGAAAATTATTATTTACCCAAGGACATGGAGGAGGTGGTCCTTGTGGTGGTCCTGGTTGTGCAAATAAAAATGTTGGTAACAATACTATTATAAGTAATAACTGTAATTTTTTCATATATTTATTTATTAAAAATCTGACATTATAATTTCATCAATCTTTTCTTGTACTTCTTTTTTTGTAGCTTCCATTTGCATCATAATATTTGCTTGAAATCTACTAACTTCTTCTCCATCACTATATATCACAATTGTAGGAACTACTACTATTTTATACTTAGCAGCTGCCTCTGTATCTTTTTGAATATCAATAAATTTTTTAGAACAATCAGTTAATTTCCCAATCCAAGGTACTTTATTAGCTTCATTAAATCCAGCATTAAATTGTACTACACATAAATCTCCATCTTCACAAGGAGACTGACCATTAGCAGAACTTGCTAAAATCATAAATAGTAGTAATAATACTATATATTTTAATTTTTTCATATTATTTATTTCTATGTTTATCAATAGCTCCTCCTTTAATATATCTAATACTATCCCAAGAACCATCTTCATAATCTAAACGTTCTAAAATATATACAATATCTTTTTTAATGTCCGTTATATCATTTTGGGTATTTGTTATTATAGTATACATACTATCTTGATATGCAATATCTTCTTTAGTTGGAATCCACATCTGTTCTTCTTCTATATCTTTCTTTTTTATTATTACTACTACTTCTTCTTCTTTAGACCACACATTTGCAAGTACAGTAACACATAAAAATAATGATATAATAATCATTATTGATGTTGGTGATGTTAAACATATATTTTTATTCCAAATTTTCATAGGATTATCTACCGTATAATTTGTCTTCTATTTTTTCTAGGGTTTTTTTTATTTCTTCAACATCTTTTTGAGTATCCATAATAGTTTGACGTACCAATTGATCTTTCATATCAAACTCCATTCTAGTAATTACAGGGGCAGGTGGTTCAGGTAACGATTTAGCTTCTTCAATGTCTGCTTGTAGTGCGAACCACATACCTACTACTGTTGTGATAGCAAACCCTATACCTATTAATGTTTGTATACTAACGTTAAAACTTGTATTTTCACTTAATTCTTTTGCCATTTTTTAAAATATTATATAATTCATTCCAACAGAAAAATCATGCCATTCTCTATTCCAGTATTTATTATATTTTCCTTCTATAAATACTCCTAAACTTTTACTATATTTGTACCCAAAAATTAAACCTCCTGAGTAATCATACCATTGTTCTCCATCATTAAAATTATGAAATGAAAACTCTCCACCATCATTATAATGATATGGCATAAAATTACCCCATGAATGTAACCAAAATGATTTTTCATAATAGTAATAATCAAACCCAACAACTAATGAATGTTGTATAGTATTATCTTGTTCATTTCTTTTTTTCTCTGTATAGTCAGCTAATACTTGAGGGATAACTACTGCTTCCCAAACTTCAGTATTTTCTGCTACTATATTTCCTTGTGGATCTAGATATTGAATAATATCATGTGAAATAAAATTAACATTATAACCCTCTTCTAATGCTAAATAAGTATAATGTAAATTACCATTTGATAATTTCCATTCTTCTAATGGATCATATCCATAAGGTTCTGATAAGCGTTGTACAGCACCTATATTTAATGATAATTTACCTTCTTTTAATGCTTCAGGTAAAAAATTTAATTTACCTAAGTTTTCTATTTTATATCTATATCTTTGTGATGCCTCAAAATATTTAATGTCTGCAAATCCATCTTCAAGATATTCTACCTTTGCTACCCAATTATTATCAACATATCTTAAAAAATGATGTTGATCTAAATATTTAATACCCTCTTGTCTTTTATAATCTACTTCAAACAAAAATTCAAATCCAGATACTTTACCAATAGTAGCTGCATCTGAAAATGAGTTTTCTTGACCATTTTTAAATGCTTCTTTAGGTTCATATCCCATTCTAGCTATTTTTCTAACTCCTAATGCTAGTGAATAATCATATGGTGTTTTTATTGTTGTTGTTTCTAAACCATTAGTAACAGAATAAACATCAACATTTGAAAGGGAAGTTCCTCCATTAACAGCCCCATAGAATGTAGAAAATTTAAATATTTTCTTTAACTTATCTTGACTATAAGAATTAAATGAAAATAAAATAAAAAATAATACTAATATTTTTTTCATCGTTATTTCTTTTTAGGTCTACCTCTTCGTTTTTTTCCTTTAGAAGCATCAATAACATCTTTAGATTGAGCAGCTACATTTTTTAAAGCTTTTTTTACATCTTTAAATTCATCAGCCATTTCTTTAGCTCTGTCCTTTACTTCATCATAAACTTCAACAGCTTTTTCGTCTAGAGTTGTCTTACTTAAAAGCCAATTCCAAAATTGTGTTAACTTTTCCATATAAATGTTTTACTATAAATATATGGAAAATAACTACTAGTATAATTATCCATCACAAGAAACACAATCAGCCATACGAGATCCTAAATCTCCTTTAATTACTGAATCTGTTCTTAAATAGTAAAGAGTTTTTACACCTAATTTCCAAGCTTCCATATGAACTTGATTGATCCATTTTGGAGAGTCTGTAGGTGCAAATGCCAAATTAAGTGATTGAGTTTGATCAATATATTTTTGTCTTATTGCTGCTTGTCTAACTAATTCAAGTTGATTTGTTTCTGCAAAAGTTAAAAATATTTCTTTTTCATCCTCTGTTAAAACATCAGCTGGTAAATTTTGTACAGATCCTTCATCTGCTAATATTTGGTCCCAAACTTTATTTGTGTTTTTCTTCTTTTCACTAAGTAATTTTTCTAACTCTGGGTTTTTAACAATAAAAGTACCTTTAGCTCCATTAAAGGTATAAACATTTGCTGGTTGGGGCTCAATACCTGCAGAACATCCTGCAATTCTTGAATTTGAAACAGTAGGAGCAATAGCTAATATATGAGAGTTTCTCATACCTGTTCCTTGACACCATAAAGGTTCACCATATTCTTGAGCTAATTTTCTACTAGCAGCTTCAGCTTCACCTCTTATTTTAGACATTATTGTATGAGTCCAAGCTGTTGAAGCAATACAATTAAAAGGTAAATTTTTCTTTTGTAAAAAAGTATGCCAACCCATTATTCCTAAACCTAATGCTCTACCTTTTTTAGCATGTTTATGAGTACGTTTCATTGCTTCTTTTCCATTAGTTTTATCAATAAATTCTTGCATGACACCATCTAAAAAATATGTAGCAACTTCTACAACATCTGTATCTTTCCATTCATCATACTTTGCAAGATTTAAGGATGATAAACAACATATAAATGAGTGTTCTTCATCTGTATGAAGTGTTATTTCTGTGCAAATATTAGTCATTGAAACATTAAGATTATTCATCATGTAAGCTAAAGGATTATCTTTATTTACATTGTCTTCAAACATAATATATGGTTCTCCTGTTTCCATTCTTGATTTTAAAATTTCTAACCATATTTTCATTGCTGTTTCATCTCTATCATTTAATTTTCTCATAAATGAATCATCTACAACAACACATTGATGTAAATTTAAACACTGTCTATTAGGATCACCTTTTGGTCTTCTAATTTGTAAATATTCTTCAATATCAGGATGAGATACTTTTAAATTAACAGAAGCTGCTCCTCTTCTTACATTACCTTGATTAGTAGCTATAATAGCAGAATCATAAATTTTACACCAAGGTACTACTCCTTCTGATTTACCATTACCTCTAATTTCTGTTCCTCTAGGTCTAATTCTAGAAACAGAAACACCAACACCTCCTCCTGCAGCTGTAAGTTTCATTAACTCAGCATTAGTTAAACCAATCCCCCTAATTGAGTCTGGGGTATCAACACCAAAACAAGAAATAGGTAAACCTCTATCTGTACCTGTATTTGAAAGTACAGGTGATGCTAAACCAATCCAACCATTCCAAATATATTTAAAGAATTTTGATTCTAAATCTGGGCGATTTAATCTAATTGCTACTGCATGAGCAACTCTCCTATATGCTTTTTTAGGTGTTTCTCCTGGTAAAAGATAACCTTTTGAAATTGTTGATAAAGCAACTTCATCCATAAATTCAGGGTAATCTTTACCCTTCTCCCATTGGGAGTAATCTGCTACTAAATTATTATCCATTATTTATATTTTTAAAATATTGCATTGGCATCCCATTCCATTGTGCCTTTGCTATAGTTTGTTACTCTATTTGCGAAAAAATCTGTATGTTGTTTACCAGCTGATAAATGATCAAACCACTTCATTCTTTCTACAGCTTTGACGTCAATGCCATTTACAATAGGTCTATAACCTAAATCACCCATTTTAGTGTTAACTCTATGTTTAATAAATGAAATTAAATCATCTTTACTACAACCCTCTAAATCACCCATTTCATATACTTTTTCAATAAAATCTAGTTCTAATTGTAATGAAAGTAAAGCTGCCTCATTAATTGCTGTTTCTAATTCTGGTGTCTTTAATTCTGGTTTTTCTTCTAACAATGTTCTAAATAACCAACATCCAGCATCTGAATGCATTGATTCATCTCTAATTGACCACTCTACAATTTGTCCTACTCCTTTTAATTTATTTCTCATTTTAAATGATAGTAAAATAGCAAAAGATGAAAATAAATTTACTCCTTCTGTAAACGCACTAAATATAGCTAGTGATTTAGCTCTTTCATGCCAATCTACTTCACCATTAAATGAATCTCTAACATTCATTAATGTTTCGATTTTAGCCATTGTAGTTTCATCTTCTAAAAATTCACTAAAATCATCTAAACCTAATTCTTCATTTAATAAAGAATAGGCTTCAGCATGTATAGTTTCAAAACATCCAAAAGTAACAGCCATAGCAATAATTTCTGGTTTTCTAAACCATTTAGTAACTAGATTTGACCAATAATCATTTACTACTGTTTCTGTTTGAGCAAATCCTTTTAAAATTGATCCTACAATATTTTTTTCTGCTTCAGTTAGATTTTGTTTCCAATCATTAACATCACTCATCATTGGTACTTCTGTCCACAACCAATGTGCTTGTTGTTGTTTCATATAATAATCAAATGCTTGAGGATACTCAAAGGGTTTATACACTATTCTTTCTTTTGTTATGTCTTTTTTTGCCATTTTATTTTTATTTATTAAGTTACGAATTTAATTCAAAAAACTTATTACGCAACTCAGATCTATCAAATTTATCTATTCCACTAAAACTATTTGTTTGGGGTGTTGGAGTATTATCAGGAACATCTTCATCTTCATTATAAAGATCATTTGATACTTCAAAATGTCCTGTAGATGTATCTGCTTTAACTCCAAATGTTAATCCATCCATTCCATACCGGTTTTTCATAATATGAAATCTACCTGTTCCTTCTACTTTATCTTTACGTTGTCTAGAAAGAGAAATACAAACATCCGTTATCATAATTTTATCATATGACCCAGCTGCTTTATCTCCCTCTACAATATTGTCTTTAGCACCTGCTCTATTTACTTGAGATACACTCCAAACTGGTATATCTAATTCACGAGCTAATCCTTTTGTACTAGTATAAATATCATCAATTTCACCTTTACGATCAATAGTCTTTCTTTTTGATGAAAGAAGATCAACATAATCAATTATAATTAAATCTGGTTCAATTCCCATGTCTTTTACTTTTTGGATATGTGCTTCTATAGTAGTAATTGTTGCTTTACCTGTAGGAAATTCTTTTATTATTAAATTTCCTTTTATATCATTCATTAAACTTTCTACTTTATCTTTATGTTTTGATATTTTATCTACACCTATTTTAGAAAAGAAAGCATCATATCTTCTTCCTACATATTGTTCTCCTAATTCTAAAGTATAGTGTAAAACATTATATCCTAGTTTAACTGCATGTCCTCCTAATGCAACTAATGACCAAGATTTACCACCTCCTGGATTACCAAATATAAGGCCAAAATCTCCATTTCCGAGGCCTCCTTGAAGTAATTGATTAATTTTATCCCAAGGGGTTTTAATAGTTGTTCTTGCATCTTCTCTATATCTTGATTCAACGTCTTTAGCATATTCATGTCCTATATTTTTATCTTGTCCAGCTTTAATAGCATTATTAATTAATGATCTAATAGATTCATAATCTCCTCCTTTTAATAAATCAACACTTTGTAATAAAGCTCCTTTTAATTGTTGGTTTTTACAAAAAGCTGCAAATTCTTCTTGTACATATTTTAAATCATCAGTAGAACTTTTATATGCTTCTTTTAGTTGTTCTTTTATAGATATTTGTAAAACTTCATTTCCACATTTTTGTAACTCAACTGCTAATATTTCCATTGAAGGTGTAGTATGATATCTATCATAATACTTTAATATTTCTTTAATAATCCATTTATGAGCTTGGTTATCAAAGTAATCTTCAACTAACATATCATTAATGTTTACTAAAAATTCTTTATGTGTCAATAAAGAAGAAATTACCTTAATCTGAAACGAAGTTCCATATTGATTTAAATTCGTAAGAGTCATACAACTATTTTTTTACAACTAAATTTTGAAAACAATCTTTAATCCAAAACTCAACATTTCTAATTAAACCACCCATTTGGTCTTCATTATACATTGATATGAATTTATCTGGATGATACGAAAGATTATTAGATGATACAACCTCATCTAACCATTCTTTGTCTTCATTACTTAACATTGGATTACTTAAATCCATTACTTTATAATTTTTTTCTAATTCATCTCTTCCTTGAATTACTCTAGCATAGACTACATGATCTTGCATTTTCTTTTCAGATATATTTAATATATCATCCCATACCATATCTTTTTTTGTTAATTCAGGGAATTTTTTTAATAATCCTTTTTGTCCTAATCCTTTAACTCCTTTAATTTTATCAGAACTATCACCCAATAAAGTTTTATATAAAATAAAATTTTTAGGAGAGATATTAAATTTCTCAACTACTGTTTCTTTTGTGTAGTAATTTTTTTCAATAGGACGATATACAATAATATTATCACTAACTAATTGAATAAAATCTTTATCAGATGATACTATAAATGCTTTATCTTTTGGGTCTTTTGGAATTATTCTACTTAAATATGCAATAATATCATCAGCTTCTACTTTATCTATGCTAACAGTTTTAACTGGAAGTGTTTTTAGATATTGAATTATACGAACCATTTGATCTACTTTAGCATCATGTTCATCCTCAATATCATCAAATGCTTCCCAATTAGTAATACGTTGTAAATCTCTACCTGATTTATATTCTGGTATTAAATTTTTTCTATTATTAGCAGATCCTGCTCCATCAAATACTACATAAACTTGGGTTGGATTAATTTGTCTAATTAATGCTCCAAGTGATCTAAAAAATCCACCTAAACCTCCAATATGAACTCCATTAGGATTAACCATATTAAGCATTGCAAAATTTCTGAAGAATAAATTTAAACCATCTATAAGTAATATTCTTTCTCCAGTTTGTATAGTATCGCCATCCTCCTTAATATTATCTAGAAGGTTAAATAAATCTTTATGTTTCATCTAATTGATTTTAGTTACGTAAATATACGAAAAATCTCTTAGAAAGCCAAATATATTATTGGGGTTCTTGATCAAAAGAAGTAATATCAGTATATGCTTGATCTTCTTCTACTACTCTAAAATCACCACCACCTAAAATGGCTTTCCATTCTTCTGCTCTTTGTGCTTTATAATCCTTCAATTCTCTATCATTATCGTTAATAAATCCATGAGGAGTCATAACAATTTTTCCTCTAGTAGTAACACCATTAATATGATTTTTATCAATTTGAATATTTACTCTTTTAGCAAATTCAACTTGTTTACCATCTTTAATAGCTTTAATTTTAGAAGTTCCAGCTGACATTATATTACCAAATGTAACAACAAAAGTAGAATCAAACCACATTGCATAACCTCCTTTATTCATTAACTTAGGTTGACCCATTGGAGATTCTGGTTTTAAAGTCCATACCTTATTAATACATACGAGTGTATTAGTATATGGACTACTTTCTTTACGCGACAATGTAATACGTTGATTTACATTATTCCCAAATTGGGTTGACATAGCACCAGCATTCCATTCATTATTATTTTTATTTGATTTAATAGACATTTCACAAGGTACTGATCCTATAGAATCCCATAAGAAAAGTAAATCATAAGGTAAATTACCTTTTTTCTGTTCATCAATTAAATCTAAAATAAATAATGCTACATCTTCAATAGAATTAATAGTTTCTCTGTCAACATAAATGAAATTACCTTCATAATTTAATATTTCTCCAGTTTCAGGATCTACAGTTTCATTAACTTCCATACCCATTTGTTTAGCATGTTCCCAATTCCATTTCATCTCTGTAATAATGAAAACTGGTAATATACCCCTCTTTTGAGCTGAAACTGCGGCTTCTAATAATCCAGTAGTTTTACCTGTATCAGAATGTCCTCTAAGGAGAACAATATGACCCATAGGTATTCCAGGAATTGATGTTACATCCTGAAATGCCTTTGATAATGGAATCCATTCTTGCTCCTTAAATTTGACATTTTGTTTTAAACCTTTTTTTTCTTTAAAAGCATTTAAATCAAATTTTGATCTAATTTCTTTTGATGCTGCTTCCGTAAGTGATCTTTTCTTTCTAGCCATTTATATAATATTAAAATGGTAAATCATTAGGAGCAGACTTTTTATCATCAAATAAGGCATCAAATTTATCTTCTTTAGATGTTGTGTCTTTACCTTCAAGTGAGTAATTATTTGATTTTTCATCATCAAACCCAACTGCTGGCTCAGAAACAATATCTCCTTCATTTTCACCTTCTGGTTGTAAAAATGATTCTAAATTTGATTTTACTTCATCAAAAGTAAGTCTTTTAAATACTTCTTTTGGGTTAGGTTGATCATTTAATACTTTTTCAACTAAAGTAGCATCTTCACTAATAGGTGATACTTTCATTGATGGTGAAATAGTTGTTTTATTATAAGGAGTTCCTGTTACTTCAGGTCCTACTGTAGTTAATTTAATATCTCTACCACCTGATGCTTCAGTATAATCCCCAATTTCATCATCAGCTGCTAAATTTAAAAATGCTTGATAAACTTCTTTACCAAATTGCCATAATTTAACACCTTCTGCTTCTTCACCTCTTACAATTACTGGAGCAAAAATACGAGTTTTAGCATCTAATTTTTTAGCTAAATACCAATTTTCTTTATCTCCACTAGCACGTAATTGTTTTGTAAATTCTTGAATTGGATCTTTTTCACCCCAATTCAAGGGAGAAGCCATTACTCTCTGTCCTATACCATAATAAAACATCATTTCAGTAAAAGGGAATGACTTATTATATTTATTAGGAACAACTCTAACTTGTTGCTTACCTACTGAGGGTTTCCAAAAAATTGATTTACCGCTACCTTTGTTTGCGTTTGATTGAGTCTGAAGTGACTCTAACTTTTGTTTAATCTGATTTAAATCCATATTATAACTTTTAATTTATTTTATAACTGTGAGTAATATACAACAAATACTTAAAACAACCAAACTATAGTTCAATTATTTTATGTATTTTTGTTTTTAATTGTTTTAACTCATCATGTTGAGTTAACAATACGGAGTTTTTATAGTGTTCCCAAGTTATAGGAAATTTAGTGTCTACTACTCCTCCGTTTAATTTTTTAATAAGTTCATTTAAAGCATTAATAGTATATAATGTATTTGTTTCTTTTTTTCTATGAACTAAAATTGTATTTTCTGGTAGGTCAGAGATATTACCTTGATCTATGTTATATGTGCAAACGTATTCATCGTTTTCCTTTACATACAAAACAAATATTTTATTATACATTATATTGTATTTGTCTGTAATAGAGCTTAGAATAAAGTCTAAATTCTCTAAAGTTGTAAATGTGCAAAATAACTTATTATTCAAATCTCCTAAGTTTTGATTAGTAATGTCCGAAAAATCGTCCATAGTATACATATTAGGAGTTTTATTTAAAATTGTAGTTGCTTCCATAGCATGTTTTTATTTGTAATTTATGTTTACTAAATAGTTCTTTTATCTCACCTAAAACATCTTCTTCTTCTTTATCTACATCAAATAAAAACGAATCATAAGTATATAAAACTATTTTTGTTTTTTTATTTCTTAATAACTTTATTATGTCCCACAATATATGAACATTCATACTTGTCTCCAAATTTTGTAACAAATAATTTAATAATTTTTGAGGTTTCATTTCACCTAATTTTTCTTTTTCAAATCGATGTTTTGAAATAGGACACTCAACCCAGCCTTTTTCTACAAAATCTTTCCATAAATTATCAGTATATACTTGTACCTTTTTAAAAAATTCTAAATGTTTATATTGATCAAATACACCTCCATATAATTGTTTAAATGTTAATTCTTTAGCTTTTTTGTAATCCACTCCATACATTTTTGCGAAGGCAGTATGAATATCTTCATTACCAAAATCAAAGCCCACCAACTTAGATAACAAAGTAGGATGATAAGCGCCAATGTCAAACTCAACAAAAATGTCATTACGGGGTATAAAACTTTCTCTACTATTGTTTTCTTTATTAAGTGCTGCATAATTTACTCCTTTGAATTTATTACTTGGTCTTCCTGTAAGGGTTTTAAAGTTGTATTGCGTGTAGATGTATTCTTCGTCGATAGCATGAAAATGCGATTCGAATTTTGATTTATTAACTCGTATGCCACTCCTTTCGATGGCGTTGAACACCACTGAAGATTTATTATTGTAGAATTCATTGATTTTTCCATTTATTTTATCTTTAAGGTTATTATATATTTCTTCACAATACTCATAGTGTTTAACTATTGGTATAATTCTATTTACATCTTTTTTAGTGGGATATCTCCTATTAAAAATATGATGTGTTTGGGTTAGTTCTGGTATATATGGAGGATTTTGTTGGTTTATGTCAAAGAGGTTTTTTAAGGGTAAATAATGTAAAAATTCCTTCTTATCACGCACGTATATGCTACTAAATCTTTGTAACATCGTGTTTATCTCCGTTATATTTATATTTAAAGTTTCACTATGTGATAATGGGACAATAAATCCTTTAGTTGAAGTTAACGGTCTAATATATAAAGCACAAATATTATTTTGTGCAGGATGTATTAAATAACTATTTGGAATTACTTCTATAAAAACTTCTTCCCAATTAGCATTTGTAAACTGTTCAAATTGAACTTTACTTTCAACTAACCAAAACATAACTTTTTATTTTAATATAAAAAAATTTTATCTAATATCCACCCCCACCTGAAGATCCTCCTGATGATGGTGAAGATGGTGCAGGAGTTGGTGGCGGAGAAGGCATTGAAGTTGATGGGGGACTATAATTTGGATCTGTTGATATGTTTGTCCTAAATTCTACTGCTTGTGTTTCTCCAGTTTCAATAACTCCTTCTTGATTTAGAGAATCAACTATTTGACCTCTATAAAATCTTTTATAAAATAATTTTCTATGTGCTCCAGAAATATGAGATGCTCCCTCCATAGGTCCTTGAAACTCATGAATATGGTATGAACCTATATAATCTTGACCTGTAGGAGTTATTAATAGTCCTCCTGTTGTTTCTAATCCACTTGCTTCTTTATATTTAAAATATTCTAAATATTGTTTTCCTAAATAATCATCTAGTCCTTTTTTATTTATTTCTTTTTCTTTTATAAAAATAGATCCTTTATTATTATTAAATACTCTATCAATATCTCCATTTATGTACCAGTCTAAAGTAAAAGGAACATAATCTTCCCAAACCCATACTCTATTTTGAGTATAAATGTTATCATAAGTCTCTTTATTAATTTCTAAATATTCTAGTTGGTTTATTTTACATACAAAATATCTAGTAAACATTCCTTTTTCATAATCTTCAGATGATGGAAATGTTGGATCATATTGGGGTTTTGATCTAATTAATTCATAGTCTGTGTCAGTTAATATTCCATATAATCTAATATCTCTAGCATTTTGAATTTGATCTTGATAAACAAGACCATCATAATTATCTGCATATTCTACAGCATCAGATCCATCGTCAATAGCTTCATTTTTTTTATATTCAGTAGAAGTTATTTTTATTGATTTTTTTATAATTTCTTCATTTGGAGGATCATTAGGATTTTTACCTGTAAAAGCTTTACCATTAGATAATACATAATAAAATCCTATATAAGAAGCTTGGTTCTTAACATAATACCACTCTGCACCTGGAGTAAATTGGTTTTCTTTTATTTGTGATTTAGGTATATAAGCCATTATGCATAAGTATATTTCTCTCCTGTTATGTTTTCTATTTTTCTAATTTCAGAATCAACACCAAATGAATTAAAATCAGTATTTGCAGGTCTATTAACACCACCTAATGCTCTAATTACTAATTTAAACATTGGATTTTTACCTGTATTCCATAAAGTTCCTAATAATTTTTTATTAGCTTCAATTGATTCTAAATGTGATAAAGAGGTTTTACCCCCATATTGAGGTCCTGTTCCTCTAGGATTACCAAATTTATCTTTTTGTTTAGTATTAAATTTAAATCCGGGTGCCATACAACCTAATAACCAAGGTTTTGTGTTTCCTTGAGCTGCTGGAGCTTCATGAATTAATACGTAAGTTCTATTAGTTGTATTATATCCTGTTATTGGTCCTCCTTGAGCAAGTATTCTTTGTCTATCTTCTACTTCATTATTAGCTAACATAAAACAATCTCCATATTTAGGTGATGTTCTTGAAGCAACAGTATATTTACCAGTAGGAATACAACTTTGACTATTTCTATTATCTTTCCAAGGTAATTCTACTGTTGGTAATGCATATAAAGTATTACCATTTTCATCAAATACTTCTAATAATCCTAAAGTTTGGTAACCATTATCAACTAATCTAGTTAGTCTTAATCTTGTAATTAAATCAGAGTCAGGATCTGTTTCTACAGGGTCTTGAGCTGCTTCTTCTAATTTTTGTTGTTTTTCAGATTGTGTAGCTACATTTTCATCTTTTGAATCTTCAATTGGTAGAGGACCAAATGATGGTACAGATAAAGTATCAATTACTGTAGACCATTTTTGTACATCAACCTGATGATTTAATGCTTTAACTATAATATCAACACTATCTTTTTCATAAGAAGGAGGTAGAATATCATCTGTTATTTTAAATTTTTCAAATAATTTTATTCCAGATATTCCTTCTAAATCTAAATTTAGATTAAAAGGTAGAAAAAATGGAGCTGGGACTTGATCTTTATTTGTTAATTCTCCTTGTATTAATTTAAGGTAAGTTGTATAATTTTCTGTAAGATCATTTGAAATTTCTTCTGAAAAATTATATGAATTTAAAGGAGCTCCATCACCTTGACCTTGTTTTAAATACATAGCTCCAATTGGTGATATTTTATTAGGATCTTTTGTATAATACAATTTTTCTTGTTTTATAGTTTTTGCTTGTTTTTCTGGATTTGTTTTATCATCATTATCCTTTGATTGTTGATAATCAATTTTTTCAGGTATAATTCTATCAATTAATCCTTTATTATAATTTGAGAAAGATGTTGAATTACCCATAAGATTATTTCCTCCTGCTTGGGCTCCAATTGCTATCATTGTTGCAAAATTTTTAGGAATTGAAGCATCTAAATTAATATTAGTAACAAATGATCCTTGATCCTTTTTAACCCCAAAGATATTTATTCTAGTAAATTTACTAGGAATATTTTCAACTAATCCAGGTTTTGGGGTTTCATCATAAATTTTTATAGTACCATCATCTTCATCAAATGATACAAAAAAATTATTAATGCTACCCATAGATTCATTTACGCCATCTAGTAAAGTTTTTATATATGATAAAACAGATATAGATCCATCATCATCTCTTTGTGCGTCTGCAAGAGCTCCAGCTGCAAATTTCATATTTATTAAAACATTTCCTAATCTTCCTACATATGCATTATCGCTTACCAAAAAGTTTGAATTTGCTCTTAATACCTTATTTAAAGGTGTATCTGTAGGTATATCATTACTATATGATGTTACTCCTTTAATTGATAATTTATTATAAGGAACTAAACATTTTTGGGGATTTGTTGAAAGATTTGGAGGAATAATAAGCATAAAATTTTGATCATTTTCTAAATTCATATAATCAAAATCAAATTTTAACATTCCAGTTCCTCCATCTTTTTTAGAAAATAAATTACAATTTTCTTCAATAATTTTTAATAAAGTAGCAAATTTTAGGTATACACTTTTTCCAACTTTATCTCCACCACCTTTTCTTACTGATTTTTCTCCTACAAAAGTATCATCTAATATAAATGCTCCATTTTGTATTTCATTACAAATTGCAAATACCCCACCTGTTTTAGTAAAAACATCCAAAAAAGAATTTAAATATGTTGCATCCATATGTTGATATATGTCATAAAATATTTTATTCAGTTTTGTATCATCTCTATTTGCTAATAAAGGATTATTATTTACATTTTCTTGTTTTACTGCTTCAACTTCAGATTTTCTTGCTTCATATTTAGGTCTTATATAATCTAAAATTTGCTTACTAGAAGCATTCATTTTTACTTTTTGATCTAATTTCATATATAATTGAGCTCTTGCAGCATTACCTACTATTTTATTAAAACCTCCTCCATTTAATACTATTTGACCAACTTTTTTTCCTATAAAATTTTTAACAAATTGTTCAAATGTTTGATTAAATTGAGTTAATTCACTACCTGATTCTGACTCATTATTCTTTTTAGGATCTGTTACATTTAATTTTAGAGATTCAATAACACTACCCATACCAATTAATTTAACTTCACAACTATAAGAACCATCAGAACCAAAAGACCATTTAAAATTAGTTATTTTTCCATAAACTGCTTCATAATTACCATCATATTTTACCCTTTCATCTTGAATTAAATTCATCATTTGGAATTGATTTTGTCCACCATCAAAAGAGCCAGGGTTTAATAAAAAAGATAAAGGAGCAGATTTAAATCCTTCATATGTTGCTATCTCCCCACTATTATTTAAAAAAGTAGACCAACCAAATTCTAATAAAAGAGAATATCCAGGCCTTAAATATAAAGCATCTAATAATTGAAATTGAGCTTTGCTATAACATTTTATTTTAATTGTTGATTCACTTAAAGCTCCATTATTATAGTAATTAGTTGAAGCTCCTTCAAGACCCGGCATAGGAACATAACCTCTTTCATCTAAACCTCCCCACCCGTAAGCTCCATTAAATATATTATTATTATAATTTAAACCTTTATTAAGTTTAGCATTTCCATTATCATCAATAGAAAGTGCTCCACCTTGAAGAATAAAATTTTTAGCTAAATTATCACCTTGTATAAGTTCTTTAGGAACACCTGCTTTAATTAATTTATCTAATACACTACCATCACCTTCTTCACCATTTAATTGAACAGAACTAGCCAATCTAAGCCAAGGTGTTTTTGTTGTATAATATTTTAAATCATCAGCAGATATATTTGTAGTTTGTCCTAAAGCTTTTTGCCTTACTTCAATTTGTTTTTTTACAAAATCTGCAAATGGAGAGCCAATAATATTAGACATAACTTTATCTATTTAATTCATTAAAACTATCAATTATAGGGGAAATGTTTTGTGGTATTCTAATTTGTGAACCTACAGGTATAAAAATAGATGAAAAATCAACTATATTAGGGTTTGATATTGCTATTACCCACCATAAAGTTACATCACCATAAAATTGGAATGCTAAACTTTCAAATCTATCTCCCCACTCTGTTATAGCATATATATCATTTTCTTGTTGAGGAATAATAGGATATTGAGCTGTTTCTTTATATTTAATTCCTCTAGTTCTCAAATCATTATTAAGAGTTTGAAGTACTTTTATATCAGCATATCTATTCATCCGATTGTGTTTTTATTGGTTGTGTGTATTTACCTATTCCATTTTCCCCAAGATAATTATTATTTCTTCCATTACTTAAACTTATAAATGTTTCATTTCCTACTGCAGTTAATACTCCATCATCATCATATAACAATCTTTGTCTTGAAGGTAAGAAATTTTCTACTGGAGTAAAAGCTAAACTAACCTCTATTCTATGAGGTAATTCTTTTACTGAGGGATCAATTTTTCCTTCTGCATCAATTCCAATTTCCCACGTAGTATCATCTGGAATAGTATATGTTAAAGTAGTTAATACTCCTGGAACTTCATATAAATAACCACCTACAGTCATTCTAATCATATTTCCTCTCATAAATCCTGATTCAGAATAATCTGGTGCTAATGATGATGCTAAAAAATTAAGTTTAGTAAACATAGGTATTAGCTCAGCTTTTGATGTTGCAGCTATAGTAAAACCCATTTGTATATCTCTAGTAAATCCACTATAATTTTTAAATACATTACCTCTACCTACATATTGCACATCATTCCAAGTAGCAGCATAATTATCTGTAAAACCATTTATATAAGCTCTAAAATGTAAATATGTTGCTTTTCTTCCTTCACTTGGTCCATTGTTAATAACAGCAATTCTAAATTTACATAAATCATTAATAGGTAATTCATGATTAGGACCTTCACTTTCATACATTTTTAAAGCTGTTATTTTATCTAAAGCTTCCATATCAAAAGCTGGTATGCTATAATCAAATAAGTTTCTTTCTCTATTTACTCCATCTACAGCATATGTTATATGTTGTCCGGGGTCTCCCATTCCTGTTCTTAAAGCTTTATTTTGTTTAGGATAATCTGGTGCTTTATGAATTATTTTAGATACTACTTCTGATGTAGTGTCATCAAATTCTACTTCAGAATCTATAACAAAATTCATAAAACTTCTAGGATATAATCCCCTACGAGTTGTTAATTCGTCATTAGAATATAATCTAAAACTATCACCATGTAATAAAGTAGAAATACCTGAAGGTTGAACCCCACTATAATTAGGATAAGCTGTAGATAAATTTTTATAATTTCTTATAGCATTGTATGTAGGACGTTCTTTAAATATGTTTGTTTTACCAACTCCTAATATAGAACCTGGTCCCCCTGAGTATGAATATAATATAGGGGTATCTGGATTTGATATAGTTGCATCAGGGTTATAATTATATTTTGCTATAGGATCAATAGCTGCTGCTAATGATAATTGTGAATTATTTGTTCCGGTTGATACAAAATCACCTAATAATACTAATCTATTAGCATTTTCTTCTTGATCATTTCGTACTACTACAGAATAGGGATTTAATGCACCTGCTCCACCTCTAGCATTTCTATTTGCACCAGCAGGACCACCTAATGATCCTACAGGATTTAATCCAAATTTATTTAAATGAGCTCCTGCCCAATTAAAACCTGCTTGAAGTAGAGTTCCTAAAGGTAAATAAGCACCTTGATTCATAGCACCCCCAAAATAACCTGCTCCAAATGATGCTTGGGTTTTTACATTTGTTCTTGATAATAAATTTTCTTTTAAGGTAAAAAATATACCTCTTGGAGATTTAGTATCAATAAACATTTTAGCTAATCTACTTACATCTTTAAGTGCTTTTAAAGGAGCTAAAAAACCATCTCTTAATATAAAATCAGGACCTGATTGAAGAGGCATACCATCTCTTAAATATCCTGTTCCTCCTGGTATTGGAGTTACTTCATAAGGTTGATTACTTGTACCTGAAGCAGGTCTATCCCCACCAAACTGTAAGCTTTTTAAGTTTGTTTTAAGATTAACTAGACGACCCCTAGACTCAGGTGTAAGTGTATTAGACATATGATTTTATTTTAGCAAGATGCTCCGTCAGGCAAATTATCTTTGTATTTGTCAACTCCATCACCTGGGGCTAATGAAGTAGCACTAGGTAAACTACCGTTACGTGGTCTTACTGATAATTTATCCGGATTTGAGTCTAAAGAGTATTCAAAGTGTAAAGTTGAATCTGCAAAATCTGGTGTTGGTGGTGTTGCACCATTATCTTTTGATAAAGGAGAACCATCAACTTCTAATTTTTTTGCTAATGAATTGTTTACTGTATCTGGCATTTTTTTAGTTTTTATTAATTAATTATTTATTATAAATATTATCCCATATTGGAAGTTACTAATGCTAACGATTTACCTACTTTATTTCCATCAATAAATACATCACCACCAGCTTCAACAGCAGCAATTAATCTAACAACGTTAGTATTTAATTGTTTTAATAAAGCAGTATTTGTAGTAGAACCTCCTCCAGTAACTTCATCAAGTTTACTTAGAGGTATTACTGCTTCAGGTTCACCTCCTTCACCAATTAAAGCTGTTGTTGGTTTTGTTACAATTCCTCCTTCTGCTAATCCAACTAAATTTGTTATTACATCTGATGGAATTGGAATGTTAACACCTGGTATTTTGTTTAACAACCTAACTAATGCATCAAAAGGCATAAGTAGAAAATCTATTATACCTTTACCTACAACTTTTAATCCCTCAAGTATCATACTCATATCAAAATTAGCTATTCCATCAAATATCATTCCAATACCACCAAAAGTATCACCAATTGAAACAAGTAAAGGATTTAAAACATCTAATACTAGGTTTATTATTTTTCCAAGCACATTAAAAATTGGAGTTAATACTTTCATTAAAGCATCTATTATAGGCATTAAAGGAGTCATTATTTGAACAAATAAATCTTGGAATTTTGCCATCATACCATTTAATTGATCCATTGTGTTTGCTGATTCCATTTGCGCTAAAATACCATCTTCTGCTAATTGTGCTTTCATTTCTTCAGTTAAAGTACCTTCTTTTAACATTTTATTGTACTTTGCCTGAACATCAGAAGTAGTCTTAACATCATCCCCATATTTTGCTTGTAAAGCAGCTATATTTTCTTGATTCATAAGCATGTCACCCATTTCATCTCTACTCATACCCATTGCTTTAGCAATTGCCTGCTGCTCCATTCTATTCATCGCTCCAAATTCTGCTGCTGAAATTCCTTGCTTTGCTAATTCTGCTGCTACTGTAGCCATATCATTATTTAAAGCTGCTGATCTTGCTTTTTCTAAATTAAGTTGTTTTCCAGTCAATACTTCAGCTTCCATTTCAGCTTGAATTGATGATTCAAAATCTAATAAACTATCTGCTATATCATTTACTTTTCCTTGTTCTAAACCTAAAAGTTTAGCTTGAAATACTTGTTTTGCTAATTCTTTGGTATTCATTTTAGCAGATAAAGCATTAGCATTTGATATTTGTGCAACCCCTTCTTGTATCTCTTTTAAACTAAATGCTGTATCATTTTGAGCATTTAATTCTAATGTTACTGCTGCTACTTTTTTAAGTTGATCTTTAATAGTAGTATCAGCTATTAAAGCTTTTGAAGCAAATTTAGCCATTGCTTTTTCTGATAAACCTGTTCTTGCTGAAACTGAAGCAAATTCAGCTGCAAATTCACCTGAAAATTCAGCAGCTGTACCTAATAATTTATTTAATGATGCTTGAGCTGCTACTACTTGTTCTGTTCTAACTAAAAGATCACCAGAAGCTTGAGCTGCTGCTGTAGCATTTGCTACTTGTTTTCGACCCTCTTTAACTGATATACCTTGACTTAAAGCTACATCTTTACTTAATTTATCAACTTTTATGAAAGCTTGAACTAATTCTATTATAATTCCAACAGGACCAAGTGCTTTAGTAATTAAAGGACCTAAGGCTTTAAATCCTGCTTTTGCAGACATTAAACCTTTTGAAAAACCAGACATTCCTTTTAATTTATTAGCTGCTGCTGCTCCAGATAAATTTCCTAATTTTTTCTCTAAACCTAATTGTTTAATTCTTTCTTTAGTTAATCCTCTACCACCCGATGTGGCTGCATCTTGTATATTAGCTGCCATACCTCTTGCACCCTCAGCTGCTGCTTCAAATGGTTGAGAAAATTTACTTAAACCAGGTACTGCTTTAAAAATATCTGCTAATCCCCCAAAGGCTTTAACACTAAAATTACTACTAATTTCTTGTGAATTTTTTGCTACATCATCTAAACTATTTTTTAATTTTATAGCTTCTTTAACTTGCATTCCTATTGAATCAGCAATATCAACATTTGTTTGACCTCCTTCTTTAAGTAATTTATTTCTTTGTTGATTTAATAGAATTATAGTTTTATCTAATTGAGCTTGGGTTTGGGTTATTTTAACATTAGTCTCAGTAAGACCCAGTTGATCTTTATTTATACTATAAGTATCTTGTGCTATTTTAGTTATTTGATTAGATAAATCCCTAATTGTTTTTTGAGATGAAGCTTGAAATTGTAGTTCTTTAACTTGATCCTTAATAACATCATTTATATCTTGTTGATCACTTAAAATATCTGCATTAATTCCTTTTCTTTTAACTAGAATTTGAATTAACTGATCTTCTAAAGAAATTTCTATATTTTTTTCTTTATTAAGATTTTTTTGATTTTCTAATTTCTCTTTTGAGGACATATCCTATTTTATTATAAATATTGAAGGGCATCATTTCTTTGATGCCCTTGTTGAATATGTTGGGGGTTTTCTTGATTTAGTTGTGGGTGGTGAAAAAGCTTGTTTTGGTATTTTTGATTTATCAGGATTTGCAAAATCAATACTTTGTCCTTTTTTACTCTTTTTTATAGCTTTTTCATTAGCTTCATTTTGAGCATTTCTAATATCTATAAGTTCTTTAAGTGTAAATCTACGTAACCAAATAGGCATATTATATATTGTATGCCAGTCATATCCACCACCACCAAAATATACTATACTATTAATATTTTTAAATAGTTGAATCCTATAAGTCGACGTCAGGCCAAAAAAAGTTGACAGTCATCGGAAGGGAGACTTCCCTTTCAATGCCGTCGCTACTCACGTGGTTAAATTTCAAATCAATGTCTGGTTGAAATGTTTTAATATATTCTCTAAGTGCTCTTGAATCTCTTGCTAACATATAGGTATCAACAAATTTTCTAATCTTTGATTTATCAGTATCGCCATTTACAGCTAATATCATATGTTTTAAACGTGTTGATAACTCAGGACTACTTTTTTTATCTATTTTTTGTAAACCTTTAATTTCAGCTTTTACTGCATTATCATCTTTAGTAGATAATAATCTAAATTGAATTAATGTTTCAGAGTGAGGTAATGTATACTCAAATTTGTTAACATTTGGTTCTAACATTTGACTATCATCTAAAGTTATTTTTTCTAATTCTTGTAAATCTACTGTTACTTCTTCATTATTATACATAAATGTATAATCAGCACCATAACCTAATATTCTAGATGCTACCATAATAGCATTTTTATCGCCTACAATTAAATCATCAAATTTAATATTTTTATCAACAATTAAAGCTTTTAGTAATCTATCAAGAACTGATCCATCTTTGATATAATTTTGGTTTGTTAATATATCTTCTTCTCTAGCTGTCATATATTTTAATTCAACTTTTCCTGAAGATAATGGATTGTCTTTTGGGTAAATTAATCCTTTTGAAGGTAAATCTACCATTTCTGTTGGGAACTTATATTCTTCCATAATTTTTATTAGTTAATAACTTAATTTTATTATACATATATAACATACAAAAAAGCTTGACGTATGCCAAGCTTAAATGTAAAATATATAAATTTTTCTTTTAGAAATTTAATACACAGTAATCCATTCCTATTGTTAATGAAATATTCATTACAGTAGAATCATCATCCCAATTCATGTCACCAAATGCTGCATCTTTAATAAATGCACCTTTAATAATCCATTCTGAAACTACATCACCTACAGGACCTAATACATCAATAGTTAGATCTTTTTTATAGAAATCAGAATAACCATCTCTACCTGTAACTGATTCATGGTGTAATCTTGTCCATTCCATTACAGCTTGAGCTCCTGAAGGAGTAATAGGATCAAATAATTCTAATGATAAATCATTCCATCTTAATTTACCTTTTACTTTTCTATAAGTGTTTATATGATTTAATACTATTTCATCCTGCGCGAACCCCATTCCACTAACTCCTTTAATTATATACGATGGTATACCATCAACATACAATATAAATCTATTAGCTACTTTTGGTTCAAAAGCGGTGAAAAATATTTCGTTGGGATCTAATACTGCCATTTTTTATGTTATTTTATTTTATTATAAATATTATAGTTTTTCATTTTTATACTGGGAAAGTTGCTCCAGTTGGTAAAATGTTAAAGTCTAGGTAAATAAATTCAGCTGTTTTAGTTGGTTGTAAATAAACAGCACCAATTAATTCATTTCTATCAATTACGTCTGGTGTATTGTTTGTATTATCCATTACAACTTTAAATGCATATAAACCTTGTCTTTGTTGTACTGATTCTAAGTAAGGATTTACTTGAGCTAAAAATGTATTTCTTGTAGCTGCTGTATTTTGTTCAAATACTAATGTATCAGCAATTTGAGAAATATAATTTTTAAGTGTAATTAATAATCTTCTTACATTTACTCTATCTAAAGCACTTGCTTTTGTTTGAAGAGTTTTCTGTCCAAATACTACAATTCCTTGTCCAGGGAATGTTGCTATTGGATTTACTTTTCCTGTATATAAAGCATCTCTATTAGTATTAGTTAATTTTCTTTCTGTTTGATTAACTGCTCCTAATCCTCCTCTATTAATACCTGCTGGTGCAAACCATGGTTCACCTGCTCTATCATTATAAGCATATACTCCTGGTATCATTGTTGAAGCTGGAACCCAAACTAATTGTCTTGAGTCAGGATCAATTACTTGTAACCAAGGCCAATATGTAGCTACATATGAAGAATCAACTGAAGCTGCTTGTGTTGTTACTTGAGTAAGTGAGGATGCATAATTAACTAAATCACCTACAAATATTGCATCTCCTCTAGTTTCTGTATTTGATTGAATTGTTGTCCAACCTGCTCCTGTAGTACCATTTGCTAATATTAAACCTGGAGATGTTATTAAATTATATCTAAATTCATCTCTATTAGCTAATAATTCAATTGCTATACTATAATCAGCACCTACTAAACCTTGAGAATCTGTATTATCAACATCTTGATAATAATTTCCATGTCTTTCAGGTCCAGGTAATATACTACCTTCTGCAGAACCAAATGATCCTGATTGTGCTACTGGGATAGATCCTGTAAATTGATCTTTAGCTGTTCCATTGTTATCAAGATAATTTGGAGTTTGGAAAGCAACTTCTTTTACTCTTACATATTTTGAAGCATTTGGAAAAGATCCAGATGGTTGTAAATAATAATCACCAGCTGTTCCTTTTACATTTTGTACTTGATCTCCAATAACTTTTGAAATGTAATTTGTAGCTATTGGGTCTAAAGATACATTAGTAAAAGTTTCAACAACTTGTTTTGAAGTTGCTGTATCATCACCTCTTCTAATAATAACGCTAAATACTCCTGATGATGTATCTGGGTTTGATATTTCCCATCTAAAGTTATCAACTGATCCTGATCCTAACGTTCCATTTGCTGTGTTAGGTAAATCTGAATTTCCAAATCCACTATTCATTATAGTACCATGAGCTAGTGTTTCTAATACAAATGGAGATTCACCAGTAGTTGGTCCATTTGAACCTGTTTCTATTAATGATGATGATGCTGGTGTAAAAGATCCTGATGCAGTTCTAGTTACTAATAAAGAAGTCCCTCCATTTTGGAAATAATTATAGGCAGAAATCGAATTGAAAAATGTATATTCATTCGATCCACTTAAAAATGTACTACCAAAACAAGCTAAGTATTCAGAATAGCTAGTTACTAATTTAGGAATATTTTTTTGCCCTTTTACTGTTGGTCCAATAATTGCTGCTCCAGCTTGTACTGGACCTGCTGTTATTTGTGATTGGTCGTTTTCTCTTGCTAAAACACCTGGTGATATTAATACTTCTGCCATTGTATGTTATTTTATTTTATTATAAATATTATGTTTTCTTTAAAAAACTACTCTATTGGAGTAAATTCTCCTGTTTCCAATGAGATATTTCCTTTGCCATATTTTTTTTCTAAATCTACAGCTATTTTTGTTTCTTTTTCTTGAATTATTTCTAATTCTTTTTCTAATTCTTTTTTCTTTTTGTTAAGGTTCATTATAGCTATCTCAACATCTCCTACATTACCTACTAAAATTTGGAAATCTTCTCTTACTTTTTTTATATTTTCAATTTCCGTTTCAGTTAAAACTTTTACTTCTGACATTACTTTTATTTTTAAATAATTATTAATTTATTATCATTTATACATATTAGAAAACTACTTAAAAATTAAATTATATAACTATTCTTGTGCCGGAGATGGTGGTACTCTATCTGTATTTATTCTAACTTTAGGTTCTCTTGTTGATGGTGGGTCTACGTAATTTACATTGTTTGTATAATCAATATCTGTTTTATCTGGAAGTGGAGAATTAACATCATTTATATCACTTACTATTTCAGAATTAAAAGTAATTGAAGATTTTGAGTTATATTTTTTAATTGAAGATAAATCTTTTTGAAGAATATTTGGTACTATATATCCATACATTTTTATACTAAAAGTACTTTTAACTAATCTATCCTGATCTGCTGGAATTTCAACATTAGTTGCAACTGAATCTATTCTAGCTCTAAATTGATATCTTTCAGGATTCCCCCAGTAAGAATCTGAAGCATAGTTTATTGCTTCTATTATACCATTCATTTGTTCCATATAATATGTTGAAACTATACAATCATAATTTAATGTTACATAATCAGGAACAACAACAGCATACATATCTTTTGTTGGTCTTCTATTATTTAATATATTAAATTTATCATAAGTGTTTTTACTACTATATGATTTTTCAAACATTCTATAATTATTAGGAAAGTTTGCATCTAATTTATTAGTAACACTTCTGTTTTTTTCAATATTAGTTCTTTTAAAAGTAATTAAAGGCATCATTATTCTACCTTTTCTATCTCTAAAATATCCATCTTTTTGAATTTGATTCCATCTTTCAGAATCAGCGTAAATAATAGGAACTTCTATTCTTTTACCATTTTGGAATACTGTAGGTTTAATTACATTATTAAAATAATATAATATAGTTTCATCAATATCCATTAAACCAACTGTAAAAGGTTTTACAGTATCGTCTCTAAAAGAAATTTGATTGCTTCTATTAGTTCTTTCATAAGAAGCATTATTAGGATTACCTGCTTCCTTAGAATAAGGATTATGCATTCCTTTACTTATTTCTCTTTGAGATTTTGGTGTTACTTTTCTTCCTTTACTTGACATGTTTTATACTTGATATTAATCTTTCTTCTGATATTCCTACTCTATCTGCTGGAACATAATGGGCCTCAGCAATAATAGATACATCATACCCAAAACTAGCTAAATCTGAATTTCCAAATGGGTTATATCCATTATCATCTTGATTAGGATATTCTGGATCTTTTCCTACAAATAATTGATTACTAATTATATTATAAATTTCATAATACCCATTTTCATACCATATGATATCTCCAACTTCAGGAACAACTATTCCTATTTTACCACTTCCATTAGATTCTACTCCTGCTAAGTCATCTCTTAAAAATCTAAATGTACGTCCTCCTGCAAAATCAATACCTAAATCTGTATTAGGTGAACTTTGATCTTGTCTATCAATTAATGTATTTAATAACATTGGGGCTTCATAATATTTTTCTTCAGCTGCTTCTCCATAGATATTAACATTAGTTTCTTCTAATCTAAATTTATAAAGAGCACATTCTTGAACAATAATATCCCACATTAGTTCTCTACTAATACCTCTAAACATACTTACGTCTCGTGCTCCTCCAAATAATGCCATATTATCCTATATAAATTGGGTAAGGAACTGCTGCTTCAATTTTTTGTAATGATTCAGCTTCAGCTGCTTTTCTTTCTAATAATTTATCTCTTGATGTTTCATCAAAATATTCTCTTAACCTTGTAACTAATGCATCTTTTTCAGCAGTAGCTGCTGATAATAGATCAGATTGGTTTAATGTTGCTTCTGCTCCTGGAATAGGTACTGTAGTATATTTACCTCTAATATATCCTAATACTTCTTTACATACAGCTAAAGTATAATCAAAAATCCAACTTCTACCTATAGAATTAATTTCATTATAATTAGGATTAGTATAATTAACATTTGATACATTTGTTACATTATATGATCCTGAAGGTAATGTTGATTTTGGGTTATTTCTATCTGATAATTTTATATATTGGAACCATAAAGTTCCTGATTTTCTTGGAATAGGAAATATTCTTAAATTATTATTAATTAATTCAAATGAAAATTGAGATTTTCTAATTTGATCATTTAATTCTATAGCTTGAATTTTTTGCAAATCAAAACTAATAGGCATTAACATAAAATTAATTGCAGGTGAATAATTACCCCAACCAAAAGTATCCATCATATTCATCATACCTGTTCCTGTACCAGCATAAGGGTCAAAGAATTTTACAATTGCAGGATCTGATTCAAAAAATATTCTTTTTATTTCTATTGAATCCCCTGCATCTAAACTTGCACTTGTTTCAGCCCATTCTTTTAAATCATAATCTTGTACACCAGTATTTAATGGAATAGAACCTGAGTACCATGTTACTGTTCCTCCTGTTCCTGCTTCTTCTCCATATTGTTCTGAGTATCGTACTGTACTAGCCATATTAGGAGTAATTAATTCATGATTTAAATTTGAAGCAGTTGGAGATCCTTCAATTGATAAATAATTTTCTCTTACTTTATAAGCATATAATTCATTACCATAAGTAGTTACTGCATCTTCAAATGCAGCATAAAAATTTAAATCTTGTAATTCAACATCCATTATAGGATAACCTAATCTTCTCGCAACATATGTTACTACTTTATCAGCATCTGATTGAAAGTCAATTTGATTATCATAAAACCCAAAAGGTGTATCTCCAGGAAAAAATGATGATGAACCAGGATAAATAGGGATTACAGCCATAGTTTTATTTTTGTTATAAATATGGAAAAAGATTGTCTAATCAACAATCATTTTAATACAGTAATAATCTTTTTTAGTGTAATATTTATATTTCATTTCTTCAATTGGGGGATTAACATTAACATGACTAAAAGTGATTTTTCCATTACTTATTTTAGAAGTATATTCTGCTACTTCTTTTGTAAAAGGGTTATAATAAGTTATTATACCTTTAGATTTTAGATGTTTTTTTAATGTAGGTAATAAATTATTAAAATTTTTATCTTCCCATGTATCGTGCATTATACCATTATACTTTTTATTAGGAATACTACTAAACCAATCACCTTTTATAGGAATAACATTAGGCTTGTCTTTAGCCCATTCTAATAATTTATCGAATATTTGGTTATTAATTTCAATTATGGTATGAGATTTTATGTTAGCTTGTTGTATAAAATTAGAACATATACCCATACCAAACCCTATTTCCAGAATATCACCACCATTTTCAGTTACAATTTTAGCATGTTCTTCCATAATGGGAGTTTCCCACTCCATCATTATTTCTCTTTTATTTTTGTCTAAAATTTTATCTTTTAAAAATGTATACATTTAACACAATTGTGGATCATCTAATAAAATTCCATTATAACCTAATTGAAACTCATAAAAATTTCTTGATATTCCATAACCAACAAATCCATTCTGTCCATTAACAGGATATAAAAAGTTTTGATCCCAAAATAATACATCTCCCCCACTTAATGTAGATGAAGGTGAATATACAGTTCCACTTGCAGCGGTTCCTTCAGTCATACCTGTACATGCATTTTCTGCTGAATTATAAGGTTCAACTTGACCTGGAGTTCCTGATGTAACTCCTCCAGCATAAAGAGTGAAAGGATATGCAGTAGGTAAAACTACTTCATTAGTCATAATCATTACAGTTTCATCTTTATCTGCAGAATCTGTATCTTGCCAGCCTTGAACTTCAACATTACATAAAAAATAATCTCCTACATCAGCTGATACTCCTGTTCCTGAACCATCTCCAAAATATGCTTTTGATGAAAATGGTGCACTAGTATTATTTCCTGAAAATGATTTTGCTTCTAAAAGCATATCAGATTTACTAAACCTCATAATTACATCAGCATATTTATCAGCTGAAGGTGTAGATCCTGAAAAACCATGTGATATAAAAGCATTCCATGCTGATCCTCCGTTTGTCATAGTAAATCTTCCAAATGCTTTTTTTCCAGTAAAAGGAGTCATTTCTGATCCATTACCATCTGCTTGTGACTCAGCTCCAAATAAAGTCTGTCCTGCTGAAGTTGCTAATGCACTATTATCATAAACAACACAACAATCTCCAGAAAAATAACTTCCTCCTGTTAA
>VTLG01010408.1_pt1 | contig 82660 bp, 100 predicted proteins | sample 4694571 | NCBI WGS metagenome assembly VTLG01 (sample SAMN12604809, study PRJNA352737) | marine metagenome | biome: ENVO:00000447; feature: ENVO:00000209|ENVO:00000569|ENVO:01000036; material: ENVO:00002151; isolation source: viral sequences binned using virsorter ...
CCTCACAGATACTTCTAACTTACCTTTATCGTCTGGTTGTTCCATAATATTATCCTACGCTAGTTAAATCGACTATTTCACAACCGTCAGCACTACACGCCAACTCTTGTGAACTTGTAGTCATATCACCACTTTCATACTCTGCTAACTTTGTCCAATCGGCTTTAGGCATCTTCTTCACTAGTTCATCATATTCTAACTTACTACAATCCTGATATGGCGCCTGTCTATATGTATGGTCTGCAAATGGCAGAAACGATACACCACTCATCATATCAAAGTTACCAAAAACCCAGGCCCCAACTTCCATCCATTCCTTTTCGTGAACCGATACTGTAATAGATGGTTTATGTTCACACCAATTTTCTTGATACACTTTCCAAACTTCCAACTGGTCAACAGCAGTCATATCTTTTCTATATACACCTTTTGCAGGACCTTTAACTGGGAAACTAAACACCCAAGTATGGTCTGGTTTAGTTACATCATCTTCACAAGGGAACCCAGCATCATACATCATCTTTGCTAATGGGTCTTTCTTATCTGCACGGACTGTTCTAATGTAATATGGGTTATGTCTGGCGTGTATGCCACTAGCACTGTTAGTCAATTGACTTACTGTACCAGAAGGCTTAACACAAGTAATGGCGGCAGAGATAGGAATACCTATCTTCTTCGCCCATTCTTTATTCGTGTCTATTGCTTTTTGTCTCAGTCTTTTCAACAAAACGGGCAAGTCACCTTTCTTACCATTGGTCAGTTCATTGTCCATGATGCCAGTCATTGATACACCTAACAGTCTTTCTTCCTCACAGTTCTCTCCCCACTTACGGTTGAGATACTTGAAGTTGGTCAATGTTGACTGCCAAGTTCCAATTATAGTGGCAAGTCTAACTTTCTCTAATAGTGTTTCTTCTGTATCATTCTCCCTCACTACAACTTCCGAAAGGTTGCAGAATTCTCGGTCACGTAGGATAATTTCCGAACATGGGTTAGTCCCAAAGTCATGGTCTGGGTCACGCCGACCATTCTTTGACGCTTGATTCTTTGCAGCTTCTCTGTTGAAAATACCTCTTTCACCTGACTTAGACTCATACAATGACTTCCATTCTTCCATGAAAATACCTGTATCTGGTTTCTCTGTGTAACAGGCAGAATTATTAGCAAGTGCTCTCTGCACGTTTGACTCCCACCAACGACCCGCCTTGGCGTGTCTCATTCGGTCGTCACTCAGGTTAGATAGTGAGATAAGGGCAGAACGTCTTACACCACCAACCACAACAACCTCTGCAATCTTGCAACAGATATCATGTGCTTCTAATGATGTTAGTTTTCTTCCTGCAGCATTCTTAAATATTTCAGTACAGAAACGGAACAAATCTTCTAACGGTTGGGGACCTGAAGCACGACCGCCAAAAGTTTTTAACGGTGCACCTGCGGGTCTTACTCTGGACAGATTCCATTTGGGTATCTGCCCAGCGGCTAGTAAATAGATTAGTTCTCTTAATGCTTTTGCCCAACCAAGTTTACTATCTGAAACAATGATGACTGTATCAGTCTCAAAAAACTCATCATTAATTTTTGGCAACTCGTTTACATACTGACGTTCTACTGAATAACCTACACCTGTGCCATTCATCAATACATACAACATTTCATCGAATGCCCTTAAAGTATCAACTACAATGTATGAACAATTATAACCGGAAACATTTTCTCTCTTTAATGCCTCACCCGCCGTCATCAAACAACGCATTGATGGCATTACTTTTAATTCAGAGATAGCTTCTTTTACAGGTTCTATTTGTTTATTAGTTAAGTTATAGTCATAATATTCTTTCAAGTGTTCTTGAAAGAAAACAAAATACCGGCCAACTGTTTCTTCCCAAGTTTCACGGCGGTTTTCTTTATAGTCAAATCTCGCATAACGAGACAGATGGATATATTGTTGGTAGCTGGTCGGCAGTCCCATGGTTCTCTCCTAAATTAGTTTCCAAGCTGCAAGCTTCATTCTAGCTTCCAGGCCTGAGTATGTATTTTCTTCTATTATTTTCTGAAGGTCTTGCTGACCAGCAAGTACCATATCGTTTAAATCTTTGTGGTTGATAGTATCCGGCCAAATCACTAGGTCATAATTATTTTCAGCCAGTTGAGTCATTCTCTTTACTATCTCCTTACTTCGCGGTTCGTTATCTAAGATAACAGTTATTCCTTCCTTCTCAAAAGGAAGATGTATAAAGTCAGCACCAGCAACTGCTAAAGCATTATCAAGGAATAAAGAGTCTATTGGACCCTCAACTACATATACCTGTTGTGACCAGTCAACTCTGTCGAGGCCAAATATTTTTGGCTTATCGTCAAACTTAACTGTTAAATACTTCGGTGTCTCCTTACCAAACGCTCTGCCTTGAGCGGCAAATACATTACCATCCTCATCATAAAAGGGTATCACTAACCTAGGATGGTCTTGATTACTACTTATTTCACCCCATGCACAAAACTTATGGCACAGAAAAAACTTGTCATAATGTTCAGTAGGAATCTTTCGGTCTACTAGAACCTGACGGGCCGGATGCGTGCTGTCTAACTTATTTATCGGGATAAGTTCCTTCAGCTTAGGATCTTTTTTCTCGAACTTTGGCGCCGCAAAATTATATTCGGGAGTATCATCTTTTTTGACAAAACGCTCTCTTATGTATTCCTTGTAAATATCAGAATCCACCATTTCGAGCACTTTACCCGCGGTTGTGCCTTTATCACAATTATGGCACCTATAAAGCATAGACTCTTGTTTGCGATAAAAGTAGCCTCGCGCTTTATTAGCGAATTTCTCGGAATCCCCGCAATACGGGCATCTGAAGTTATACAGATAATCTCGTAATTTCTTAAATTTATCTAAGCGTGGGGAAACGAGATGTATGTATTTTAAGTCAATATGAATACTCATCGTTATTAAGGATAACACAAATATTCACCAATGTCAAGTAAAAAGGTTGGAAGTAAAAAACCCCCGACGCATTTTTCGGGGGTTTTTTTTATATGAAGCGTCCAGTCTGGACGCTATCCCTTTTAATCTATTACAGGTCCTATTTCACATAACCAAAGAGGTTCATTGTTAGTGGCATCCCAACCTGCATAATCAGCATCTATTGCATCTGGCCCACAAGTTTTTTCTAACCACTCATCAACTGTACAACTATCTGCACAAGCCATACAAGATGGTATTAATGCCAAACAACAGTTTGTTGGTTCTACTATTGGCTCTGGCAAAACTATAACCTCACACTGTTCACCTTCGATAGTCATTCCTGCAAAACCTACACAAGCACGACCTTTATCTGTTGTACCTCTTTCACAACCTGATAGCATCATAAATGCTACAAACGCAATTAAAAAACCTAAAATGAAATATAAACTATGATATTTCCTATGTCCAAATGGATCTCTGTCCATGATAATGTCTCACTTCGTAGTTGCTACATAAACTCCATCCCAGTTTTCGCCAGGAGAATTCTCCATATATTCATGTATTCTCGTCAGCATAATATTGTAGTAAGCTTCCATCTCAGGCCAACCATCTCTTAGGTCAGTCGCAAACTTCTCTGCCACTTTCCATTTCTGACCTCTATACAGATGTAGGAACTTTTCGTGTTGTTGTTGGTACATATACCAATTGGTATTATGAAACACCCAATCATTATTCCCTAGAACTGTAAAGATACGAACTGCATCTTTCTTACCTTTCACCGCTATCTGGTCTAACTCAATAGAGAACAACTCATTCTCTATTGCAGTAGCAGTTTCTTCACCTAAGATTATTGTCACCCCATAACCCTTAGACTGACCTTCCAGTCTCGATGCCAAGTTCGCTGCATCACCTAATATAGAATAATCAAAACGATTATTACTTCCCATGTTACCCACGACTACCTCACCTGTGTTAATACCTATTCCAATATTGATAGGCATGAGTCCTTCGGACTCAAGTTCATCGTTTAATTCCTTTAGTCGATCCACCATCCCTAGTGCAGACGTAACAGCCTTTACTTCATGATTTCCCACATTCACAGGAGCATTCCAAAAAGCCATTATACAATCTCCCATATATTTATCTATTGTGCCATCTTTGGACATAATAAAGTCAGTCATCGGTGATAGAAATCTATTGATGAGTTGTGTTAGTCCTTGTGGGTCTGTCTTGTACTGTTCACTGATAGGTGTGAACCCTCTTATGTCACAAAACAATATGGATAGTTTCTTTGTCTCTCCACCCAACTTCAGCAGTTCTGGATTCTTCTGGAGTATCATCACCATTGCGGGTGATAGATATGTACCAAACTGTTTCTTTATCTGTTGTTTCAGTCTGAACTCACGAGCAAAGTTATTGAAGATAAGTTGGAAGTAAATGATGAAACCAGCCAGCATAGGAAAGCTCATATCTATCAGCAAACGATGATGATTGTATGCGTATAATGATCCGTACGCTGCAGCACTAAAAACGAAAGCCATTACCGGTATTGTCCACTTTACCGTGGTACGTGGGGCTATTATAAGCAGTATTATGCCGAAAAGAAAGAAGGAAACCAGCTCAATAAAATTGGAAATATCTATGCGTCGGATCACGTTGCCCGCAATCATTGTTTCCACCATACGAGCATTTATTTCATGGGTGTCCATGCCACCTCTTGGCGTGGCAACAGGTTGAGTTAAACCCTCAGCAACCAAACCAACTATAACTATCTTGCCTTTTACATCAGTATTTCGTAATATTTTAATAGAATAATCTATCCATATTCTTCCGTTGGCATCTGTTTCTACTACTGGAAAACCTCTGACTCGTACTTTAGATATGCCAGCATCTGTGGCCTTTATCTGAAACGCCTTACTACCTACTGCCACCCTCATTATTTCCATGGGTAATGATGGGTATATGGCATCACCTTCACCCGCCATCACGGCAGTTGGCATTCTTCTTATGACTCCATCTAGTTCTGGAACAGTTGCTACCATACCTACACCCGCAGCAACGTCCGCTATCTCCGGTATGTTTTGTACTGCGCCAGGATATCTGAACAACCAGTCATGAGGTTTGCCTTGATATGCTAAACCGCGAGGCGTGGCTTCAGTCCCTAGTGCTCTTGATGATGCCGTTTGAGTTATGACTATCGGGACTTGTTCCATCACAGAGATAAGAGCAGGGTCACCACCTAATCTATCTGGTTCTGGAAACATAAAGTTTAGAACCACAAGAGAGGCGCCACTGTTATAAAGGTCAGCAACTAGTTGGGCTATCTCATTTCGTGGCCACGGCCACTGTCCTTTTTCTTTTAGTTCTTTCTCTCCGATATCATAAAGTACCACATTCTCTCCAACGGTCTCTTCCTGCACCAGTTGGTACATATCAAATGTCTTTAATCGGAGTGTCTCAATAGGGTAAGGGTCCCACCAACGTAGTGTAGTCAGTAGGAGTAATGTAATCAAAACAGCCCATGTTGAAGTCACGATGCGGCCCATAGTAATATTTATTCGCTTATATACCTACTCTGAATAATGACAATAGTATTACTAGGTGATGATGTCTGTCCTAATACTTGACTCTCTAATGTGCTGGAGTTTCTTCCCTGTACATAGACAAGCAAAGTATTACTTGGGTTGAATATTACATTACCATAGTCACTACCATATGCACTACGATTTACAGTACAAGATGTGGATGTGGTGTCTGTAGCACACGCTGTCGTTACATCATAACTATTGCCTGATGTGGTATAGTAACCCAACGTATCTGTGCCGCCACTTGTTGATGTTGATGTACTAGTAGTTACTGTACCAGTTGATTCACCTGTTGATGTGGTAGTAATAGTTGCAGTAGACGATGAAGTACTGGTAGAAGTATCTGAAGAATAACTATATGAATAGTCTTGCCATGAATTAACCCAACCATCGTTCCAAGTTTCAGTAGTGGTAGTTGTTATCAAGTCCTCATAGTCCGTTACTGTAGTTGTTTCTGTTGTAGTAGTCTGGTCATAACTAGTTGTTGTTACCGTAGTATTAGCTGGTGTAGTAGTGGTCGTTGTAGTCGTTGTTACCACCGCACTAGTGTATGTTATCTTACCTGTAGCAACATTAGGAGTACTGTATGATGCAGCTGTAGTTGTTGCATCTGAACTAGATGTAGTGGTAGTATTCTCTGTTGTAGTTGATTCGGTTGTTGTACTCTCACCATTAGTTACTGTTGACTCTGTAGTGCTAGAACTACCTATCTCGGTTCTCGATGTAGTGCTTGATGTATCAGTTGATACTACCCAATAAGTCTCGTATGTTTCTTCTTCTTCATACTCTAGTTCTTCTTCATATTCTTCATCGGCAAAGTAAACCCAGTTGCCATTTGAATCAAAGTATCCATCATCATAAACATCTTCTTCATCAATAACAGTACCATCGTCCGTTATGACTGTGGAAGTATCTTCTTCATTCATGGTGTCCATTACATCATCAAACATATCCTCAATTTCTTCCATGACATCATCCATAAGGTCTTCCATAGCCAAGACATCTTCATTCAACTCCTCAAAGATATCTTCTGCCTCTTCCCATTCCATCTCACCACTCTCTAGTGCCTGTTCTACTTGTTGAAACCCTTGGTCTATCTCCTGCCATCCTTGGTCTACTTCTTCCCACATTTGGTTAGCAGTTTCTTCTGCCTCTGCAAATGGACTTTCTTCATCCATTGTCATAACATCATCAGTTTCAAAGATAGGTTCATCTTCAAAGATAGGTTCATCTTCAAAGATAGGTTCGTCAAATGTTGTGACCACCTCAACGACAGTCTCAATGATTTCCATTACTGGTTCTTCAAACACTTCTACTGTATCAAACACAGAAGTATCATCAAAAACATTAGAGTCCGTCATCAAAGTATCTTCGTTGAAGGAAGGTTCTTCAAAGACAGGCTCATCAAAAGTAACTACATCTGGTTCATCAAATGTAGGTTCATCAAAGATGGGTTCGGGTTCATCAAAGACCGGCTCTTGTTCAAAGATGGGCTCATCAAAGACCGGCTCTTGTTCAAATGTTAGTGTATCTGGTTCGTCAAAGACCGGCTCTTGTTCAAAGACGGGTTCGTCAAAGACTGGTTCTTGCTCAAAGTTTATTGTCTCCGGTTCATCAAAGACAGGCTCTTGTTCAAAGATTGGTTCTGATTCTGCCTGTTCAAATGCAGGCTCATCAAATGTTATGCTCTCAGTGGCAGGTGCTTCTTGTTCATCAAAACTTAGAGATGACCCTTCTTCTGTCGGAGCTTCTGGTTCTGGTTGTACTTCTTCTGTTTCTGTCTCCACTGTCGCTGCATTGTCTTGCTCGCCCACACTTCCTGTTGTTCCTGTGTCGGTGTCGGCTCCAATAGTAAATTCGTCACTAGGTTGTTTAGCATCATCTGTGACTTCTTCAACCACTTCAGTTTGTCCGTTGTCGGTGTCCTGTGGTAGTTCAGATTCACCCCTATCTTCGGCAACGGGTTCAGGTTCTGGCTCAGGCTCGGGTCCGGACTCATCCACTGGTTCTGGCTCGGGCTCTGGTTCAATTGTTTCTTCGTCAACTTTTTCATCGGGTAGTTCTTCACCCCCATCTTCTTCAACTGGCTCTCGTTCAGCATCTCGTTCATCATCTTCGGTGACTTCTTCGACTTCTTCAACTTCTTCAATAGGTTCATCTTCTACAACCTCCTCAATTTCTTCTTCAATAGTTTCTTCTTCGTCAACTTCTTCAACTTCTTCTTCGACTTCTTCTTCTTCAACAACCTCTTCCTCTTCCTCTACAACTTCTTCTTCTACTTCTTCTTCTGTCTCATCATCATCTGTTTCATCGTCCTCTGCCTCATCATCGTCCTTCGCATCGTCCTCATCATCTTCTTCTGCATCTTCTTCATCATCTTCCTCTTCCTCTTTTCTTTCTGGTTTCTTTTTTCTTTCTACCTTTGGTTCATCCATCAAGGGTTCAATGATAAGATTCATCCCTTTTAACTCTGCCGGGGATGGTATTGTTGGCGTTGGTGGTCTACTATTTATGGAAGCCACTGTAACAGTATGGAAAGGACGAGTCAAGTTGACTGACCCTGCCTTGTTGGCAACATTGACCATACCGATGCCACCATCAGCATCTTGGAGTAATGTAACAGTAGTTGCGCCAAAGGGACTTACATTACCTGTTAGTGTTGTACCTCTAACGGTAATGGTGGCGGAGGGTGTTGTAATCTTAACAGCACCAGCATTATTAGCAGCAAGAGTCCCACTAACATAACGAAACGATCCAACGGTGACATTGAACGCCAACTCACCTTTGCCAGATGCAGGGTCGTAAACAAAATCATCAATGAGAAGTTCACTGTTTTCAATGACAGTGACACTAGTATCGTCCTCAAAGATGATACCAATCTGCCCATCTTCTCCCGTCTGGTAGAAGTCATCCATGAGGACATCATAACCCTCATTGATTTTTTCTGTCTTTTGACCTCTCTCATTCCAAGTGCGACCTTGGTTGAGTTCAATAGTACCTACACCACCAAACGCAGCTGTTCCTACGAGTATGGTGGCGACAAGGACAAGTAACCAAAGCCATCTCACGGTACACAATCCGCGGCAGAACCTGTACTGTAAATAGTACTACTGTTCCATGTTTCACTATGGTTGTTCTGGGCATTAAAGTCACCAGAATAATTTGCGTTTTGATGAGCTCTATTGAAGCACATGACAAACGTATGGTTGGCACTTTGATGTACGTCTAAAACAAAATCATAATCGGAGTCACCATAGACTTTTATCTCAGCAGTATTGCCACCACCATGTTGATTCACATCTATCTGAACATCATCTGAGTCTACATCTATAGTAATATAGCTTGTACCATTACCACCAGCTGGCCAACCTTGTATCTTGGAACCAATAAGATTATTATTACCGTTTATGTCGATGTAAATAGTGCCATCACCATTCAGTAACCAATCATCCCTATCAATATATTCGGTTATCTTATTACTATTCCCTGTAACTATTAGTCTCGTTTTAGATTGATTATTGACTTTACTTTTTATGTAATTGCTATTACCTGTTATGTAGATATAACTATTGTATTGGTCAGCATTTAGACTGGCGAGAGATGTTTGTCCGGTGGAATAACTACCTGTACCATATGTCCAGGAGTATATCATATTACTATCACCATCTACGAATATCTTTTGGGCCTGCTGAGTTCCAGCAACAGTAGGATAGATAGTGTTTGAACTTCCCTCTATGTCTATCTCTAATGAGGTGTTACTATGGTCGGCATCACCATCATCAAAATAGACACTGTTACTACCACCATCTATATCAATGTCTACATGATGATAGTTGGATAGACCTGTGTAGTCGTAGTCCAGTTCTACTCTATTGCCAGTAGCCGAACCATCTATCTTTATTTTTAGTGATGAGTTAGAGTTACTATTGAAGCCACCAACGATACGACTACAGCAACCACTATTATCACTTTGTAGGTCAATGTCAATGTCTAAATTTGAACCACTACCCAAATCAAACCGAGGTGAGTACATTTCAGAATGTACTTCTACCATTCTAATAAGAACTGAACTGGATGTGATGTTATCAGCATCCAGAGACAGCATATTGTGAGCGTGACTGCTACCTATCGTTGTTAGAAGTATCGTCAGTATCTTTATCAGATGTTTCATTTGCAGATTTCTCCAAGCATTTTAACTTGTGAGGATTTACACCACATTCTAATTCATCTAATAATTTTTGCGTGAAAACTTCTTTAGGTATACTTTGTTTCTCCGCTTCAACTTCACTTTCTTCTTGGGTAAGTTCTTTTAATATTTTTTGAGCATCTTCTTCTGTTAGTGTTGCAGAACCATCAGCCCCAGCAACATCTTCTTTCTTCTTATACTCATCATAGACTTCTTCTTTCTTGCCAGGATACTCCCACTTAGGAGCTACTTTAACATCCGTATCAGCAAACTCATTTGCATCTACGGGTGTTGGTGGCACAGGTGGCGGTTTAAACTTCCATAAACCTTTCTTCTCACCTGACATGACTAACTCAACTACTGATGCTTCGATAGCTTTTCTTACAGCATAAGTAACAGGTTCATTCTTACCTATACCAGCTTCTATTTCTAATAGGTTAGTAGCTGAGTCTAAGTATTTGAACTTGTCACCGCCCATACCAACTGATAGTATTTTCTTCTCTGCCATTACAGACAACTCTACTTCACCAGATACGACATTGATAAGTCTAAGTGCGACAGTAACAACATCTTGTCGATACTGAACACTAGCGCCGATGCCTAGAAAACGATGGCCTGCACCGCCCGTCAAGGTGTTTGAATCATACCCAACGATGCCACCGGTGACATAGGCACCGGCATACAACATAGGTCCAAGAGGTTTAGCTTTGTCCCCTTGAGTTATCTGTCTAGTGGTTCGTATTAGTTTTCTTTCTTGTAGTAAACTCTGCAATGACTCTCGTTCAGCAACTCGAAACCATTTGCCTTGACCTACTTCTTTCAAAGCATTTATCAAGAGTATTGCAGAACCTTGTGTCACTGCTTTAGACATCTCACCAAATGTTTCGTTTGGTTTCTGTTGTCCTGTCAAGTCTCCAAACTGATAGACTGCCAATACAATTTTCTTCTGTTCTGGTTCTGGAACTTTATCCATCTTGAGGTATGTTACAGCAGGAGATACCTTAGGTGGTATAGTAGCATATGTGGCACACCCAGATAAGAAAAGTGCCAATAGAGGTATCAATAACTTATTCATTAGTCATTACCCTCCTTGTATGGAAAGCCGTAGCTATAAACTGTATTACCAGCAGCATCTGTTATCTTTACAGTAACGCCAGCAGCATCATCTGGATCATCTGTTGATGTCCATACTACTTTATAACCATCTATGGTTGTTTCACCATCGTTCTGTTCATCATCTTTTGTACCAAATACATTGTCTATAATCTGTGTAGCCAATGTACTATAGAATAGGGTCTCTAAATTTCTTCTGAATATTTCTATGGCAGTATTCTTTAGTTCGTTTTCTAATCGACGTTCTTCCGCTTCCGCCTTAGCAATAATAGCATCCTTTCTAGACTTCTCTAAGTTCTCTATGGTTAAATAATGAGAACTTGTACCTACACCACTAAAACTTGGATTCTTAAAACCGAACACTATTGGAGAGGCTGATACACTAGCACTAAACAATAGTAAGAATAATAAACTAATCATCTTCATGTTGTTTCTTCCTCTTTTCAAACTCATCATTCATCTCTATAAAAATGTTGAGTTTCTGGTCCAACCTTATTAAATCATTATCTAACATTCTAATTCTATCTATCAATCCCACTAAAACTGTGAACGCCTGTCCTAACTTTGGTTTTATTTGAGTTGTTACATATTTCCATATGAAAAATATAAAGTAACCCATCCCCGCTGCCGCAACTATAGGTAAACCGTATTGGTTGACTAATGCAGGAATATCCACTAATCTTTCCTAGCATCTTTTTGACCATCTGCTCTGGCTATCCTCTGTAAATCTGGTTTAACACCAACGACGGTACTGATGAGAGTATCGATTCTCACCACTTCATTATTCATTGTCTTAACTCGGTTGTCAAGTGCCGTTATCATACCATGTATGGTCGTAACTTGGCCCACGACAGACTCAAGAATATACTTGATTAAAAGTACAATAAAAAAGCCTCCGGCAATTGTGCCGGCGGCCGCAAACCCTAGCTCTAGATACGAGGCTAAGGCGCTAGTAGTTGGTTCCATTGTTTAGTCATTTTCCTTTTCTACACTCCATATCTTTACTCATTTCACAAACAATGTCACTTGCTGTTCTAATGAACAGAAACGGTAATATAGCATGAACTAAAGCAATAGCAAATAAAAATAAAAAGGTGAGACTATACCCAATGGCATGAAGGCCATGAATAAGGTAAGTCTCACCCACTTCATTAGGATGTTTCGTAAAAATATTCACATGACTATTTATATTAAAATCTACTTATGAATCTCGCAATATACTGATGTTACAATGTACTAAAATGTACCAGAAAATCCAAAAAAGATTCTATTATTATTGAGGTTATTGGTAACTTGATGGACTAATGACGTATCAAAATTTAAACTATCAGTCAAAGCAAAACTTTTACTAGTGCCATAACTCTGCCAATTATCTGTAGCATCAAACTTCAATGCAAAATCATAATTGGTATGCAAGAAATAGGCCCCCACGGCGACAGCTGCAATTCCAAGTACAGCAAGAGTCTCACCAGTATAATCTTTTTTCTTGGCCACTTCTTCTGCACCACAGAATGTAATGTTTCTTCCATTGCCTGTTCCTATTGCACCCATCTGGCACATTAGGTCTCCTAATGCTTTCGCTTTTGCTGACTCACTGTATAAAGAATACTCATTTGCAACAACAGGTATACCCAACTGTAATGCTTCATTCAACATTCTCTTTGCAAGTTCTGTATCAGCAACGTAGTCACCTGTTAAGTGGTCACCTATCTGTAGAAAAATATAGTCGGCATTCTTATAATAGTTTATATCTTTTTTATAACCACCAACGCCTGGTGCAAGATGTACGGCAACAGGTTTGTTTGTTCGTGCCTTTATGAAATTGACATAATGGTTTACCGTTTGGGCATCCCAATATTCATCTGCCTCTAGGCCCACGACATAAGCTGCAACTTGAGAGTCAGACTGTGTGATAGTCTTGGAGAAAAAAGCTTCATGTTCGGCCTGTGATGCTTTGTAATCACCATGGCGTTGTTCACCTGTCATCCATAAAACAGGCTTGATACCATTATCGTTGAGTTGTTTGAGTTTGGCGTATAAGTTTTCGTTCTTATCTACTACGCCGCCAGGAAGGACACCGCTACTTGCTCTGGCATACACATCAATATGTGTGTCACCATTGTTTTTGATTCGTTGTATAAAGGTTAGTCTTTCTTGGTTATTCCAAGTTTTAGACAGATACATCAAAGAGGTGTTATACTTGTAACTAGTTGAACCTAGTATTTTTCCAAATAAAAAAGAACTTCTTACTCCATGTAGTGAATAGTTTGTATCATATGATACCGCACTAAGGCTTGTTAGACTTAGTACCAGTCCTGCGAGGAGAACTCCTACCATTTTCATTATCATCAATTATTTCCAAATGTTCCACTTTCCCTGTTACTTTTGTTAAAAGATTATTCATCTTCTTGTCAAACCAAATTCCCATTTTAGTTTTGGCAAACCATTTATAGAAACTGTTGCCTATTGTAGACATCAATATGGCAAGCAGTATTTTCCATACAATAAACATTAAGTCTGAGCCATACCCGCCTTACGAATGGCGAAACGTCCAAATGGTCTTACTGACCAATAACATGGTTTTGCTTTCCACATCTTAACAGGAGGTTCTACATGGTTCATACCTTCTAGAAACACTCTGTCTGCCGCAGCTCTCATTTCATTTACTAACTTAACTTCATGTGTTTTATTTTTTAGTGCATCTCTTAATGCACCATAAAGTACATCATGGATAATAGCAGGTCGTGCTACATCCCATGGCGCTACTGCCACCCATCCAAATCTCGGAATAGATGCTAAGTCTGTATCATATCCTTTTGGAGCATAAACTTTAGACTTTGAAGTCCCTTTTGAATGAGTAATCTTTACACCCATCTCTTTCCATATGCCATGGTGTTGACTTGCGGCTTCAGAAAGAAACCACAACTGTTCATTTAATTCCCAGTGCATCTTACCATGAAATGTACAATCTAATTTACCACTCCATACGTTACTCACCTTCGTAATACTCCTTGTACTTTTTCAAGATGATTGTGTACTCTGTTAATAGAGCTCTAATCTCTTTTATGTTCAGCGCCAACCTCTCATAATCTCCATGCCGTAAGGCAAACAAAGCAACACCTTCATTCTTATCTTTTAGTAGTTGCCATGCTTCATCTATATTTTCTTCAGTAACTATCATCCATTCCACTTCATGCAAATCGAGCGCTGGTGGACTGGATAGGTCTAATGGAAGTTTCTCAACAGGAGCGGATACTATATCTACCTGTGCAACTTTAGGAGTTGAAGAACAACCTACAAGAAATAACACAACCACTGCTAACATTATATAATTTTTCATCACGTATCTCCCTTGTAGTTAGGATTAGCTGAACCAGGACATTCACCGTTTATCTGTGACTTCTTGGTAGCAGCCAGTTCTTCTTCAGTCAAAGGTGAACCTGAGGCTATCTCGTAACATCTCATTTCATTCTTTGATGCTCTATTAATTATCTTTACAACTAAACCTGGTTTGTTTGCAGCGAGTATGTCTAACTCATGTCTGCCCAGTTTCTTGGCAAGGTTCTTTGCATCTTTCTCAGCAGCATCTACCTCAGCTCTCAAAGAAGCATTGATTTTCTGTATTGCTTTAGCATCTTGCTCTTGCATCTGAACGACCAATGCCTGGTCATCAAGAGCACCTTGAAGTTTATCTTGGTTTACTTGCAGAATTTGATTTTCTGCTTGAAGTCTTTGAACCCATGTGTAGGCACCAAATCCACCTGCACCCATTAGCATTACTAATATTATTACAACCTGTATCATAACGAATCCTCATTTATCTATGCAGACGTTGGATGTTTTTTGCTCCTAGTCGCCTGTGCTTCGTTGTCACGGTCTCTTAAATTTTGATGCCGCATTTTGTGCATCATTTTACCAGACTTAGACATTCCTTTTAAACTGGGTTTTAGTTTCTGAACCTTTACACCACCAATTGTATCTGGAGTCTGTACTGGTTTGCCACCAGACTGGTCAGGCGAACGGTCATACGCATCATCTATCTTTGTAGCGTAATGTTTCTTAATATGGTTAGCCGCCTTTTGAATCAAATCATTTTTCTTTGCCTGTTTGTTGTCTATTGCAACAGCAGGTTCTTTTGGTTGACCTGGAGTCATATCTCTAGTGTACTCAGCATATTCATCTGTACCAATTTCATGGGCTTCACGCGGACCATTCTGTTTCTCACCTGTCTCATACTTGGCGTGTTTCCAATTTGGATCAATCTCTTTCATACGTTTACGGTCTTCCCCGGCATCTGCTCTGTCTTGTTTGGCCATGGCATCTTTGCCGTGTGCCTTGTCCCAATCCGCACGTGAACGGTCACGCCATTGGTCTTTGTAAAGGGCAGTTGCATGGTCATCTTTGTTGGCGAGAGATGGGTCCCACTTCTCACCATGGATGCCAGTATGGTACTTTCGATGTTTCCAATTTGGATCATCTTTTTTGATTTCTCCTCGTTCTTTCTTGGCGTATGCCTTTTCTTTATCACCCTTCGCCTTCTTACCTTTATCTGTATCAGATGTAGCATCTCTACTTGCATCTTTAGAACGATAGTAAGCACGAATGGCATCTACTGTACGGCGTGTATCTTTTACATCAACCTCTTTCTCTGTAATTTCTACTTCTTCATGCGCCCTCTTAGGTTTTGCTCTCTCACTATCACCCATGATTCCAGGACCTTGTCCAAAACCACTACGTTGGGCTACTTGTTTTTCACGGTCAGTTCTATCCCTTGATGGCACTTTTGTTACTTTACCACCTTTCTTTTTCCATGCCGCGATAGCCGCATCGGTAGCAGCCCTATCTTTAACGGCTGCACCCATTGACTCAGCAGTCGGGCGTGTCTTGCTTCTTGTTGCCTGAGCTTCGTCATCACGGTCACGCAAGTTTTGTTTCTTCTTGTGAGCAGTAGCAATAGCTTGACGGCGACGATGTAAATATTGGTCAGACTTATCTGAATCACCATCGTTATCTATGTCTTTATCATCACGGTCTTTATGTTTACCCCGCAACTCATCAGGGTCAACTTTGTCTAGTGACTTACGGTGTGACTTGAAAGATACACGACCTGCTGTCCTGTCTTTCCAATCCTTATCACTCTCGCCCGCTTTCTTATCGGGTGCTTCATCGTGTTTATCACCCTTCTCATGTTTCTCACCTTTCTTTTGTTGAACGGTGGTTGCCTCTAGTTCAAGTTCTTCATGTTCAGGATGGTTCTTATATCGTGGGTCATTTCTATCAACTACCTTTGTACCTGACTTTGTTCCCACCATCTTTTCTTTCTTGGGGTCTTTCAGTTGTCGGGGTATTTTATGACGGCGTGTTGCAAGGCCCTCAGCGCCTGGTGCGTGTGTGGGTGCCTCTGCAATTGCCTTGATAGCAGCGTACTCTAAAGAACCTTCTTTTTGTTCTAGATAACCTTTGGGAAGTGTTAATGTTTCCTTTTCAGAGATTGGTGTAGTCTCTGTCTGTACCGATTGCAGTACTGCCTGTTCGAGACTGCCTTCTTTTGATGTTAAGTATTTGTTACTCATTTCTATTTCTTCCCTAAATGGGTTCGCTGCTGTTGCGAACTGACTATATCGTTGTTCAATTTCTCTTTTGGCATTCTTTAGATGCCTTTCTTTAATTCTTTTTACTGTTTCTCTATATGCCTTAGTTCGTCCATCAACTCTTGGATTTCTACGTCTTTTCATAAAGACTTTGGTAGTCTTACTAGGTGGACCAGCATTAGGTGCCATGTCAACACCACCACCGGCCACACTATTAACTGGAGCCTCTTCTTTTTTAGGCTTCACAGACTCTATCTGTTCAAACCTTTGAAACCTTCTCTTACTAACCAACTTTTTATAATCTCTTTCTTGACCTGGAGTTGTTAGTTTAAACTTCCGTTGAGTCTCTTTAGCGTCTTTCGGTCCCTGAGTCCATACTGACCACTTCTGTATCTTCTTAGCATCAGCATTCTCATCTGGATTATTTATAACTTTATCTTTTTTAGACATTCTCTAAGTCCTCTAAGGACACATATACTTCTTTCTTTTTCTTTTGATGTAACACAGGAAAGATACTGTACCCTAGTACCTCATCTATTCTCTGTGTATCTTGGAAGGCAACTACTATGCCACCTTCTTTGAGTTGGTATTTCCCTTTAGGTAATACTGTTGTCTGTTGGACATCTTCTAATAGTTCATCGTCAGCACACATTCCATTATCCACTAACCAGTTTTTGAAAACTAACTCTATAGTCTTTTCGTTTTCTACTTCTGGAAAATGTTGTTTCAATAGATACAATGCCGTGGCATATGTACCTATTTTTGTCCTTACACCAGGAATCTTATGTAGAATTCGCTTGAGGTTAAAGACAAGACGATGTAACAAAGTAAATGATTGTTTTTCTTCTTGTTTTGTAAGTGTATTAGCCTTACGGAGAAGTTTACCATCTTTGTCTATTATACCGTGCTTGAAAGCATCTTGGTCTTCCCAAGCAGTGGTGAGTATTCTCAAAAAACGATAAGCGACAAACAAGTCCACCGCCCTGTTTTCATTAATGTCTATATACTCTCTAAAGTTTTCCATATATGGTCGTCCACGGCGACAGCATCTAATGCTGGTTCATCATCTCGGATTATGTTAAGATAAATCATAAATGTTTTTAACTCCGACCAATAGTCTTGCTCTATCTTAAACAAGAGCAATGTGCTTGCGGCCTCTACACCAAACACATTAGTAAGTACTATCATGTGGTTGAGTATCAATCTCTCTTTCAACTCACCACCTTCATGGTACTTCTTGAGGAGTCTCTTGAGATATTTAAATCTCTTGAGGTCATCTTGAAACTCCTCTTCACCATCCGCTTGGGGATTATCATAATTATTCATGGCAAACATCATCCAGTTTGCCGGAGTTATTTTTTCAAACATTTACACTATCTTAGCATATACTTTCCAAGAATTATTCCTAAGTCCTTCTACACTAATTCTCAAACTCTTATCTATTCCTTCATCAGTATCAAACTCATCAAAAGGTGTGTCTAAACTTTTGCCCGTTACACCACCCCATCGTTTCATGGGTATGTCTAAACTACCTGACTCAGGTAGTTCATCGGGTAAGTCAAATGATAGACCTATTCTTTCTAAAAAGTCTTTCAACTGTTTAACAGCGTTTTCTGGAATAAGATATTCGCGGTCAGCGATTGAACCAACAAACGCATTGACTCGTTTAAGAACTGCCGGGTCTTGAATATTGTATGGGTCTGACCCGCCCTGTTGGTTGATAGTTGTATCAACACCAACCTGTGAGCTAGGAGCAGTCTCATGAATATCAGGACCTTCTTCTATGTATTGTTTAAAGTTTTTCATTTTGCGTTTCCGCCTTTTGTTTTCTTTTCAACCTGTTCGTCTGTAAGAGGAGTGTCATCTTCTTTCACTTCTACCTTTACTTCGGCAACGGGCTCTGGTTCTGGTATGGGAGCAGCTTCTACATCTGTACTATGAGCTCCCTGTTGTCCTTTATAGGCCGCACCTCCAGCTCCATATCTAATCACTTCTTCAGCCATCTTTTTCTTCCTCGTCTGTTTCAGATTCTATAAAATGGTCGAGTTGTTGTCGGGCACCTTGGAGCGCATAGAGGTTAGCTTGTAGCTGTGTCCTCTGTGCGTCCAAGTCCCTTATTGCTTCTTCAACTCTTTTAATATCATCTTCAACTGTTTTTTTTCGTTCGGTTAGTTGTTCAAGTGTTATCATAATAAAGTATCCTAACTTTTACGCTAATGTACAACCCACAGCAGATATTGTGCACCATGTACTGTTAGTAAAAATACCAATCCATGTACCACCTGTACCATTACCAGCAGCAGTACCACCAGTTGTACCTGTAGCCCATGCAACTGTCGATGCACCAGCAAGGTTGGTAGGTGTCATAGTCATTGTGCCAGCACCTGAACCATCAATACAAGTGATAACTTTAATCTGACCTTGTGTACCGTCAGCAAGCGTAAGAGCCTGTGCTGTACCAGCCAGCGTCAAGTGTGTAATGGATGTAACAACACTAACGGCGCCAGCAGCAGTCAATGCCTGAGCTGTTCCGTCTAGTCCAATGTATGTTGGAATGTTATTAAAAACATTTGTTGCCGATACTTTTTTGTTTACTGGTGTACCTGTTGGATCATCTATTACATGAAATAGGTCCTCACCAGCAAGGCCTGTACCTAGGTCTGTTAGTGCCGTAATTTTCTTATCAGCCATTTTCTTTTCTCCTTATATAAACCCTTTCGGGAATTCTACTCCGTGCATATACACGAATCACTTAATTCATTATTACGCCGTAACAAGTATTCTTGAACCATCTTCCCATGTTGCGTTTAGATGATTGATGTTACCACCTTTATTGTACGAACCTCTATATCCCTTATCAGATGCCGCAGTCATTGTCGGTGCATTAGATGTACCGGCTTCAAAAATAGTACCACTATTAATGTTAATAGGATTGGCACCAATATGTAAATGATTAGTTGCAGCCAACTGACCAGAAGTACCTACTGGTGTTGTAAATGTTAGATAGTTACTACCACTACCAGACGCATAGTTGGCCTGAAGTGTAGCAGCTGAACCACCACCATTTTGGTCATTCTGTATGGTAATAAGCGGTGTACCACCGGATGTACTGACATCAACATTCTCACTGAAATGAACGTGAACACTAATAGTTCCACCAGCATTAAATGTAGCAGCACTGTATCCTGCCAGGCCTGAAACCCAATAGGTATATGTGTACCAACCTTCGTGAGTTTGATGACCCCTAAAGGCAACTAAAACTTCTGGGTCTGAATTTGTATCATCATTGCCCGCCCATGCAAAATCGGTAGCAACAATTCGTCTTACCCAGCCACCGCTTGTCATATGGACATTTTGCTTTTCTGCACCGGTGCTAGGCTCTGCCCCTGTTGTATAGGGCTTATGTAAACTTGAAGGGTCTGACATTATTTCTTCCTCTCTCTTTTCTGGTTTTTATAACACCACCATACTCGGCATAATATATTCGTTATTTTGTATTACTATTTATATCTTTTTGACTTCAGATGTTTTTACGAGCTACCATTTCTCTGAAGCCTTCTATCCGTGGTGCTCGGTTGTGGGGGATTAATTGGTCTGCTGGGGTGGTTTTACCTTTACTTGTTAGTTTTTTCTTAAAAAACTTCACCTTCACTTCTTCTATTTCTGACCATTCTCTAAGTCTTTTCACACCCATTTCTTTTTGAAGCACTTTAAATAACTTCTTACCACCTCTAAATTTGGATGGTAAACCTTTCTCAAAGGATTTGTAATCGTTCTGTGTAACGGCAGCTCTCATCTTTGATGCTGACATACCAGTTACACCTTCTGCGTCTGGGTCTCTAGTCCCCGCGCTCACTACACGAATTGATTTAAACTTGTAGAACCCGTGTCTGGCTTTCTTGCCGTTGTATTGTTTTAGTAGTTTATCAAACTCTTTAACCCTGTCTGAACCAACTACCATAACTACGTCTGTATGTTTTTCTTTATACAGTTGCACCATAGCATCTATGGCTGTGTTGACTTTATCGCGTCTTATTTTTTTAGCGTGTTGTGGAAACATACCCTTCATAACAACTACTTTATCTTTGTGTTTTAGAGGGTTTCTTTTCTTGTCTTGAGACTGACTGGCATAGATACGATAATTTCTATTAGCGCCTTTGGTCATGTCCATAAGTTTGCCATGACCTACTGTAGGTGGGTTAAATCTCCCAAAACTAAATGCTATAGACTTCGCCATTATTCCGAATAACTAATATTAGATATAAGTTTTCTCAAAAGTTGTTGATTCTCTTCCATCATCTGTTTTATTTCTGTTACATCTTTTACCACTTCTATCTGTTGAACCCTGATGACAGCAATATCTTTTTCATTATCTACTACTTGTTCTATTATTGCGGTGTTCTGTTCGACTCGTTCTTGTGTAGCGCCAGCCCACCATACTGCGGCACCTAACTGCGATATCAAAAACACCCCTAGTGTAGGACCTACCCAGCCTTCCATGTTATTTCGCTCCGTTTCTCATTTCTTTCACATCAGAACGGATTACTTTTTCTAGTTTCAGAAATTGTATCCTCTCATTGGGAACATATCTCCAAACTAATCCTCTGTCGCCTACTCTTTCAAACACTGTCTGCGTTAATCCTATGTGAATAATGGTTGCTTCATCATTGTCTAAAAGTACCACATCACCTGGTTTAAATTCTTTAGACATCTTAAATTTCACACCCTTTGCTATTGAGGTAGAAATATCTTTTATAAACAAAGCAATAATGATGGACAGTAATACTGTAATCCAAGGCATCAACAGAGTTGTAATATCTGTTGCTGCACCCATCGCTAAATCATTCACATTCATCCTTTCTTCCAATTATCATTCGCGCTGAAATTAGCACGACTAAACTCAAGTCTATCAACTAACTTCATTGCCTTCCCAATATGGTCTATGGCAACATAACCTTCTGGAGCAGTTACTTTGTAACCACTTTGCGTTCTTAAAAATGTTCCAATGCTTTCTGCCCTTTCCAACTTACGAACAATCATCATCTTGGCAGTCTGTAAGGTTATGTATGAAGCTATCACATAGTATAAGTCTTTCTGATATTTATTATATTCTGATATTCCATCCTTCTTAAACTTCTCCCATTTCTTCTTTCCAGCCGGGCTTTTTACGGTTTTTATCTTCTTATCCAGTCTAGATTCATACCATTTCAAGAAAAATGCGGTTACTTTTTTTGTGTTTTCTATTTTCTCACCGCCTCTTATGTAAGAGTTAAGAAATATTTTAAGTAATGCGGGTGGGGCTTCTTTATCCTTTTCTTTTTTCATCATCTCTAGATAGGGTGTAGCTTTCTTCAATGAACCCTCAGCCATTCTTATGACTTTTCTAAACTGCATCGCTTCTTTTTTAGTGAATGTAGCATTACCTGATGTGTCTCTGAATGTAGCATCAGTTGCCCAGACATTTTTAGTCTTTCTTAACTTCTTAACATTCGCCCCATACTTTGCTTTCAAAGCATCCATTTTTCTACCGGTGTATGTCGTATGCCATACTACACCCACCTTAGCCTGCCACACCCTCTTAGCAACATCACTTGATACAGGTATGGCATAAGTGATAGTGTTTGGTGTAAAGATAATAGACTTATCACCACCGATATCTTTTATAGAAAGGTCATCGTGTGCAAACAACAAGTCACCTTGCCAAATGCCAGGTATGTTTAATGCAGGAAAATATTTAAGACCTAATTTAAGTTTCTCTACAAGACCTTTAGCGTGACCGTGGTTAGCAACTATGTCTGCATTAGTATAGTTTATCTTTGGTTCTTTATTAAAGATAGACTTGGTGCCAACAAAGAACTTACCGTTCTCTGGGTTAATGCCTGCCCATATGGCAGGTTTACCATCCCACTTAACAGTCACATTCATTCGGCGTTTAGCAGAACCTTCTAGCATACTAGCCAAAGAATAAAGAAATGCAATAGCATTTCTACCCCCTCGGACACCATCATTGAGTATATCATCCTCAAGATGTTCTAAGTGGGTATTTTTATCTTCGGTTAAAAAGTTTAAGAAATTGTCCATGGTTATATAATAACATATAATAACTTAAAAATCAAGTTTTATTTGCATTTACCTTCTTTTAATAGTTTTTCAAAGTCAGGGCTTAATACTCCCAAAAACTGTGGCCATGAAGTAAAACCACCTTTGTATCTTATCTCCAAGTCCATAATTTTATGGCTGCCTCTAAATAAATCAAAATAAATTTTAGCAGCAGTACTTCTCTCAGACATTGATTTGTTATATTTAAACCTATAACCCTCTCTTGGGTCTTCCCTATTAATTTCATTCAAAGCGCACAACACTGAACCACCATCTTTAACCTCAGCTGGGTTAATAGACATGGTGCCCTTGTTAAGATTTATATCACCTACTGCCGATACCAAAGCATATCCAAAATAATAATCATTTAATGTCTCAATATCTCCAAGTGCATCGTTTAATGATATTTTTAATACTCTCTCAGCCAAAATATTAGCCATTGTTTTTGATTTCTTAGTGTTAGCTTCAAAAATACTTTTCAATTCTTTAAAGAAAAGGTTTCTACTACCACCAACTTGAGCATTTACCCAATCACGAATCTCATTGTTCTTTCCCTTTAAATCGATGTAAGCTTTACTTTCACCTGGCGGTTTAGTTTTTAATAGCTTCTCATCAGGGAGTTTCATGTCTGCGGGTTTTGGTTTGATTTTATTTTTTAGTAGAAGTAATTGAAAAGGTCTGCTTCTAACCAAACTAGCTAAGTAAGATACTCTTATAGAATCTACTTCTTCAACAAACTTCATACCCGCACCAGTTTCTAACACTTTACTTACTGCATTATTAATTAATGTCGGACTAGGAGCTTGGGGTTTGGGTTTCTTCTTCAAAGAAACTCCATAATAATAAGCCTGTTGGTTTTGTTTACCAGCATATACCACTAAGTCAGAAGAATTATAGTCATTCATACCTGCATATTTCAACCTAAACTTTGTTATCTCTGATGGCCATTGGTCACCTGTAAGAAACACCTGTTTAGGTACATCACCAGGTTCGTTATGATAATCTCGCATCCAATTTTTAATGCCTAAAGCTCCACTTACTCCCTGTGCTGTGTTAGTTAGAGCTACTTCCCACCCTTTATCGGTGGCACTTTGTTTTGGATCTAAATCTTTTTTAGCTGCAGTAAAATCTGCATTACTACCATACTTTATTCTTTTAAGTGTATCTTGAAACTTAGTCGAGATTAAAAATTCTTCCAAGTCAGAAAGCTTAGTAGAAGATTCTAATAGTCGCAACTGTCGTCTAGGATAATATAAACAAATAGCAGTGGTAACTTCTGATAGTTCAGCCATGCTGCTATTTATCTATTTTACTACATTTAAATACCCTTCTACTATATCAGCTTTCGTTAAAGAGATGACACCAACATGGTGTTGGTGTAGATAAAAGAAATCTATTTGTTTAAACACCTCTATATCACCACCCTTTATCCACCAGATACTACCTTTGGTAACATCTTTAGGCAATAACACTTTACCACCCAACTGTTGTATGGCAACAGTACTGTCTCGTTTCAGTTGTTCTAACTCCTCTGATGAGATGCGAGAAGTATGTCGGTGAGTCATAGTGAAATAGTCACACTCTGTCTGTCTCTCTATTTTAGGTCGTTTCTCTAAAGACTTTTGCCAGATTTGGAAAACACTTCTAACCTCTACTGTACTACCCTCATCGTTCTCAAACTCTAAAACAGGATTGCACCAAGTTTTCAAGTGCATATATGGATGTACCCTATTAATAAAAGTAAACTTAGAAAAGACGGCAGGTAGTATCATCGCAACTACATCAGAGTTCTCAGCACTTATGTTGAGAAACTTCATCGCTAACTTACCGCGACGACCATATGGTGGGTTGCCTATTGTGATAGTTTTGCCTTCAGGCCAAACAAAATTGAAAAAGTCTTGTTCTTCAATTTCTTGTCCGATGGTGCCGTAATGCCAACCCCACGGATCAATATCAATACCTATTCGTTTGTCTGATGGCATAGCAGCAAGAAACGAACCCTTACCTGCTGACGGCTCTACAAAATTATCAAAGTTGTCCCCAACAGAGTCAATAACAAACTCATAAAGGATATGAGCAGTACGCCAAGGAGTATAAAATTGTTCATGTTTTACCTCTCTAAACTTTGAAGTCTGCGAATCGGTCAATGATTTCTTCCTCTTGCCCAGTGTCTACCATATCATCTTGAGCAACTTGGGAGACATCATATAGTTTCATCTTCGCTCTGTCAACACCTATGATAAACTTCTTATTGGATGTTGGGTCAGCATATCTATTTTTCAACTGTTTAATGAGCATCTGATTCAACTCCTCAAGTTCCTCTGTCTGTATCAGAGCAAACATAAAGTCAGCAGTTGCTGGCAAACCAAACGATTCAGATGTATCTTCTAAACCTATGTCTGTGGACACAAACCCAGTTCTGGTTGTCTGTGTTGCCGACATAATGGGAAGGTCAAACTCTACAGCAAGACCTCTCATTTCTTCTGCGATGGCTTTTATATATGTGTATGAGTTTACATTAGCACCAGCACGAAATCTACTTGATGCACAGATATTTATATAGTCAACAAAGACCATATCAGGTTTAAAATCTTTCTTCAAGGCGAGTTCATTGAACAATGACCTAAAATGTCCACAATGAGCAGCCGCAGTTGGATACTCTTTGACTATCAGTTTACCCTGTGTCTTTTTCTGTATCTTATCAAATCTACTTTCATACATATGCCTTGGCAAATCATGTAAGTCATCCATTGTAATGTTCATTAGATTAGCATCTACCCTCTCTGCTATCTTTTCTTCTGCCATCTCTAATGTGATGTACAATACATTCTTACCTTGCATCAATATTGATGCTGCCATATGACACATGAATAATGACTTACCAACACCTGTACCAGCAATGGCAATATTCAATGTCTTATTAGGTAGACCACCTTTTGTAATACGGTTAAAGAAATCTAAATCAAAAGGTATCTTTGACTCACTTGTATTATAAAATTCAAACCTATCATCGGACTGTTCCATGTAATCATGGCCGATGTGTTTATCAAACGATACTGCCAAAGCATCAGTCAATAAACTGGGTAAGGCATCGGGCGTTGTATCTTTTACTTTGCCTTCTATAATATAAATGCCGTTGAGCACGGCATTGTAAATGGCTTTCTCTTTACACCACTTCTCTGTTTCATCTGTCAACCATTGAAGTCCCACATCTTCTTTTGGGATGTTCTGCAAATATTCTATTGCTGTGTTATATTGCTCTTCATTAAGAGTTGCTTTTTGAACTTCTATGGCAAGTGCTGAAACTGTGGCAGCACTCTTATACTTCTCTGCATATTGCCAAATGGATTTGAATATTACTTTTTCAATACCATCTTGGAAATAATCTTCTTTTATAAATGGAATAACTTTTCTAGCATAGTCCTCATTATAAATCAGGTTACTAAGTATCGTTGTCTCCAACCGTGTTGATACGGACTTGGTCATGTTCTAAACCTTCTTCTATTAAAGTTAATAATATGTCGCCGATGAGGTCTCTGAACTCATCAACATTTTCTTCTGTTACTACACCTTCTTTATTATACAACAGTTCATACCGGAATGTCAAGGGGATATTCTCAGCTTCTTCTAAAGGTACATCTATGGCAGGCATCACTACTTCTTGATACATCCATACACACCCATCAAACTTACCTTCTTGTATGCGGTATGCTCTAGTGTCTGTATCTACATGGTAGACATAATTGAATCTGTTATCAGTCGGCATAATGACAATAAGAATGTATTAAATATTTCTTACCAGATATAGGTTTCAAACCAGCATGGTAGTATTGCCATGTAGGTGGAAACATCAACATTCTTCCTCGTTTAGGTTCTACTTTGAAAGGTATGAATGTGCCTGGTTTATTAAAGAAAAACTCAGTCTCGCCACCTTCCTCTACATCATTAAGATAGATAAAGAACGCCAAAAATCTTTTAGATGTGGCATGGTTCATCACATCCACATGAGGGTCAAACCTGTCATAGTCGTTAGCCAGATATCGTTTCATACGAATAGCCTCATACCCATATGTCTCTGGCCACATTTTATCAAATACACCACAGTCTAGTTTATAATGTACGATGTAGTCCTGAAACATCTCCAACATTCCATTCTGGACTGACTGCCATTCTTCATGTTCAACTAATGTTATCTGTTCAAATGAAATAGCATTATCACCATCTTCCTGATGTACAGTCTGATAGTACTCATGGGAGTCCTCAAACTTCTTTATCAGTTCTTCACAAGACAACTCATCTATAACATTGTCATAGACTTGTACCCACTTATCCATATGAGAACTCGACTTTAGCTGCGGCATCTAGTTTCTCCATTACTTCATCTGTAAAGTATTTCGTTGGGTCTTCCAATATCTGTTTGCCGAATATCTTTGAACCATCAGGCAGTTCATATCGTGTTGATACTTTACTAAAGACGCCATGTTTCTCACCTAACTCTAATAGACCATAATACCTGTCTAAACCCTTCGTATAAGACAGCCTAACGTCTACCATTTGATTCTCTTTTGTTAGTCTGGACTTGTATGTCTTGCAATGAATGATGTTACCTACGACTTCTGTACCGTCTTTATCTTTCTTCTTTGATAGATAAACAATAGTAGAGGCCGCATACTTGAGGCCACTGCCACCACCCATCTCTTTGGTTGGGAACATACTACCCACTACATCATATGTGTGGTTAGTCATTATCATAGGCACTTTCAGTTTACCCATCTTCAATGTCAAGACTCTAAAAGTAGCCTTGACAATCTGGGCTCTCGTCATATCTCTAGTTTCTTTACCTTCTTCCGTATCTTGTATTTCTTTAGTCGTACTTAGCATTCCCAAACTGTCAAGACATAATAATAGAGGAGTACCTCCTCCTTCTCTTTCATAATAGTCTAAAACTTGTAGTGCTTGATATCTAAACTCTTGTACCGTAGTTACTGGTAGTATAGCCATCCGCGAGGAGTCTATGCCACGTTGTTCTATCATATCTTTGGTGATAGCCGACTCACTCTCAAAGAAAACTACATTCGCTTCTTCGTTATGTTTTAAAAATGTCTCACATACACCTAAGGCAAAAAACGTCTTGCCTGTCGCCGACTCTCCAGCGATTGCCGTAATCTTGTTGGCGGGTAACCCACCATAAATGCTACCGCTACAAAGAGCATTGAAAATATAACTGCCAGTGTCCACATAGCTATCAACATCAGCGGCATCAACGCCATCAGCAACAATCGCACCATAATCATTACCCGTTTCCTTAATAACATTTTTTAAAAAACTCATTCCTCATTCTCCAATATATTTATCCATCATCCCCTTAAAGAGTTCATAGTACTCATCTTGACTAGGCAATATGGATGTATAATTATTTCGTATGTCATTTAGTTGTGTGCCATCTAATGACAATATTTTTTCTCTTAAATCTTCAAAGGTAGTCACTCTCTGCCAATCATCAATGTTGTATGTGTTATTGATGTCATAGTCACCCCACACAAAAGGAACTAGACCAACAGAGATTGCCTCTGGATATCTTGATGTTGTTGCAGTTGGGTCTAACCAATTGAAACACAGAGTACACTTTGCCCGTTCTATCATCGGGTACAATACTTTCCATTCTTTTATCCATTTGGCATCCCGTTTTACACCGGCAGGAAAACCACCAACCAAAACAGTAGATATGTCCGGGTCTCTGTATATCTGCCTGATAGTTTTCTCTCGTTGATTTCTTTCAGACGGTTTCATTCTACCCCAATAGGCAAAGTCTCTATCTTTAGGTGTTTCCATCATCTGTGCCAATGGATTCTTCAATGTCTGTATGAAATGATACTTCATGCCATGTACGTTAGCAGGGAAGTCTATCTCATCTACTGTATGAAAGTCACCAAGTGTTATGTCTTTAAATGTTCCCTCTCGATACAGTTGTTCTGTATCACCACGGTCAGACCTCCAGATAATAACTTTCTTACCTTCCATGTATGGGGTAAACTCTTTCACAAAGTTATTAGATGTCTCTAAGTCTCTTGGGTCTATCTGTATTTCGCCGTGATATCTAAACTCACTATCAGATGGTATAACAACCACATCGGCATCTTTGAATACTTCTGGGTTACGTTTGGGACGAACCCTCTTATCAAAACTCAAGTTGTAAGAATCATATGTGTGTTGTGGGTTTTCTTTAACCCAACGGACATACAACTCAAAGAAAGAATCCAACACAGTCTCTAATGGACCTGTGTAGGTCACATTACTTCTTATTCTAGCACATACTATTTTCATCGTATAATATCTATCTGGTCAATGTTGTCTCTGCGCCAAACTTCAAGTTCAGTTCGTAGTCTACCGTCTGCCTTCAAGGACTCATAACGCTTAGTTGCTTTCTGTTTCCACCATTGTACTACATTTTCTAGTTCATGTCTAGCCCAAACTGGACCTTTTTTTAGTTCATCAGTTTGCCGTAGAATGTACTCTCTACTGTTTTCATATCCATAGGTGGACATATAAAATCTTTTCTGTGTCGTTACATTCTCTGTATCTTTTCTAAACTTCGCAAACTTCTCATGTGCGGCCGAGTTATGTTGTTTCAAACTATTACTAATGATACTAATCATTTTAGTTTGTGTTTTCAACTTACGACTGGATGCACCTTTATGAACTAAAGGTTCTTCTCCATTTCTTATCTCAAACCATTTTCTCATTTCGTGAAACATATCGTCAGCAAAAGTCAGAAAGAACTTTGACTCTGTATCTCCTTTATAACGGAGAAAAGGTCTCATACCGTCATACATACTACCACCTTTTATATTACCATAAAGAGATGTAGTCTCAAACATACAAAATGGTCCACCATATTTGTTATTAAGAAATCGCCGCACATCATGGGAACAGCAAATAGCTGCCATAAGTTTGCCACCTAGATAGTTGAACCCAAAGGGTTGGACTGGCACAATGACAAATCCCATGATAGTGCCTCTGTTAAAATGACTCATCTCCTCTTTATCTTCTGTCTGTAAAGGACGACCTAACCATTCGTTTCTTGGTTTGGCATTAATAAGAGGAGATGCTAACTTAATGAACCCTGCTATCTTACCAGAGTTCTTTTCTTGTACACACAGTTTACTATTCTTGCCTGGCGGGTCGTCTGGTGAAAAACTAGCAGTCATCTCTAACAGGTTATCAAATGTTTCACCTGTTCGTTTAACAACTTCAAAGTCCATGTCTTGTGGATGAACATCAAAGTCTTGGAATAGTTCATCTTCTGGACCCAAACCAAATAGAGGTGTGGGCATCTCTTTAATGCGGTCTATCTTACGACTTCGGAAATAATCATCAATACGTTTGAAGTCGGAGAAATAATTTACAAGTTTAGCTGCTGCCCAGTATGTATCTTGTTCATTTAATATCATTCAAATAACGCTTCCAGCGTGCGTTGTGTTCCATAACTTCTATCAACTTGCCAGTCAATACATTCCATAATCAACTCTATTGGGTCAACAAAAGATTTTGAAAACTGTCTATCAAAATCAATCTGGTCATGTAACCCAAACTCCTTGGGCAACTCACCAAGAAATGCTATTACGTTAGACTGTACAATGTTGGGCGTCTTTAACAATACATACTTTAACTTCTCACCATCCATAATAAGGGGATACTTATTTGTTAGTTTATGTTTCTTCAACAAGTAATTATAAATCAAAGCACCCTTGATGTGCATTGGTGTACCTTTCTTGAATATACTTGACTTATCTCCCCATTTTCTAATGCCATTCACTGAACGAGGAAATGCCATAGACTCTACAGGCAAATTCATAAACTCTTTACGAAAGTCCTGTATGAATTGATTCACCGACTTCTCATCTTCAGTTACTATCACCTTCAGAGAAGCTTTAATTCTTTCACGACAAGCGTGTGGTGTTGATGACTTCACCGACTCAATACCCATCACCTTCAGTTCTGGTTCTTTAAATCTCACACCCTCACTATCATGTACATTGAGAATGTATCTTTTCTTTGCAGTCCATATGCCCTTATCGGCAATGACCTCTCTCGCCATCTCCATCTTGTTATCATACACATACATATATTGGGCAAGTTCATCATAACATTCGTTGATGAATGGTTCTATCTTTTCTTCTGCCACCTTATTCAAAAAGTCAACAGGGTTATTGGGCGACACTTTATCAATCAGCTCTTTGAAACGAACATAGATAGAATCTGTATCAGATGCCACGATGTAGTCAACACCTTCCGTTTTCAATATCTCATTAAGATACTTGTTAACCCTTATTTCTACCCATCTAATGGCAAGTTGACCTGATGTGGTAATAGCAGTTGCCATTCTCTCATCATAATATCTGAAATACTCATTACCAAGAGCACCATATGCACTGTTTAGGGCAATCTTTCTTGCCATCTGAATGTTGTGATATGTTGATATCTGACTGAGATACTTTCTATCTTTAGTATCTTGATACTTCTGTTTTGCGTCGAGCAAATATCTTTTAAACTTCACACGGTCATTGTAAAACTTATCCATCAACTCAGGTAGAAACCCTCGTTTGTCTGTTCTGAAACAGGCACCATTGGGAGTCACAGTCAAGCCTCTGTCTTTTAATATGTCTGTGTTTACTTCTTTATCTAATAACTTCTGAATAGAAATAGATTTAGGAAACTGTTGATGAATAAGAGTCTCTAATGAAATGTTATATTGCATTATCAAATGAGGATACAGACTGTTCAAGTCAAACGACATTATCCATTCGTGTTGCCCGACCTGTGGGTCTTTCACATAGGCACCCACATACTTTGCCCCCTTATGACTTTTACGCCTTTGAGGAATGACAATGTTCTTATCACGGAGATAGTTGTAGATGATAACATCCCACATACGGTTCTGTGAATAGACATCGTTATAGTTTATCTTCGCCTCATATGCCATAGTGAACATCAACTGAATCATACCCAGATGGTCTTCCATAGCATCTACCAACTCCACATCTTTGATGTTGTAGTCAATAAACGATTGGTAGTCCTTCGTGTACCACTCTTTGAATGTATCGTATGGGTTGGGGTCTTTCTTAACACCCAACTCAATAAAAGAAATGTAGTCAAGAGTAAATGACTCTTGGTCTGTATATGTAAACTTCTTGTACAGGTCTAGATAGTCTAGATTAGACACACCCCAAATGTTATATCGGGAGATATCTCTACCATAGGTGGATGTCCTTTCTTCAGTCACAGTCTCCCACGGAGACATATAGTGCATCATCTTTGGACCAAATAGTTTTTGAAGTCTATTACAAATGTAGGGAATATCAAAGAACGTAGTGTTCCAACCTGTGATAACATCCGGTTTCACATTTGCCATAAACTCAACAAACTGTTCCATCAACACCCGTTCATCATCACAATGAACATACTCAACATCATCACGGGTATTGTTGTAGTCATAGATACCCCACACCATAATCTTCTTACTGTTATGGTTCTTTACTGTGATGGCAAGTACTTCTTCCTCTGCCAAGTTGGGGTCAGGAAAACCATTCTCACTAGCAACCTCAATATCAATAGTGAGTATTAGAATCTTCTCTTGGTTCCAGTCAACAAGACCAGGGTATGTTTCGGCTAGATAACAATACTGGTATCTCTCCATACCAAAGATGGTACCAGGTTGCTCTTCATAATTCTTTAGAAACTCTCTCGCCTCTTTCATACCCGACAACTGTATGGGCTTGAGACTCTTACCCTCCAGAGTCTTGAACTTTGTCTTTTCTCTGCTAGGGGTGTAGAGGGTTGGTCGATATCTGACCGTGCGCTGAACTCTCTTACCGTCCTCAATAGCACGGATAAGCAGAGTATCGCCTTTCTGAATTACATTTGTATAGAAGTTATCCGACATAGTTCCATTATATCAGGTATATTCTATTCTGTCAAGTGTTTTTTCGTTGTCAACCTTGTGGGTGGGACCATAATGCCCGACCCGAATGCCTGTCTATAATTATCTACTATGTCATCAGCGGGTTCAATGATGAACACCACCCAGTCCCTAGGTATTTCTACCGTCTTACCTTTATTAAAAGGGACCCACGGTCCGAACCCCATTTGTATATTACCACCTTTGGGGTCTCCCATTGGCACAACTTGTGCTGGGTTTTCTAGCATAATATATTCTTGATTCTCATCAATATCTGCTACTACATCTTCACCGCTTTTTAAGCGTAACATCCTAATTGCCATTATGTATTACCTCAATCAATTTTCTTTTTGCTACCTATGTTATATTTCGTTGTCAACTCCCAATCTGACTTCTCTCTAAAAGAAAGGACCTTTATCTGTGATAGTGGTGCTCTAGGGTGACTGTCTCCTATTATCGTTACCAAACCCCAATCTTCTAATAAACCTGCGATAGTATTCCTTCGTTCTACATCATTTACTGATATGTTAGTTGGCTTGCCGTCTAAGGCAAACAACTCTTTGAAATGTACTATGAAGTATCGTCCTTGTTTATGAAGTATGTGGCACGATTGATACAGTTTTCTCTCTTTTCTAGAAGCAACACCTATGCGTGATAATGTTTCTCTTACTTTTAGGAAGTCATCGGTCTCTGATAGCCCGACCTCTAGCATTAGGTCAGGTGTCCACTCCAATTCTTCCATGTTTACCGCCTTGATTCAATTTTGTTTTTATTGTTTTTAATTGCTCTTCGGTCAAAACATCAAGAGCCATCTTGGCTTTCTCATTACTATAGCCATAATATTCTTTCACTACATCTAAATTCTTTATTTTGGAAGCTTTCATCCACTTAGCAAAGCGTTTGCGTTTCCTCAGGCTATTTAGTAGAAAGTCATATTGTAGGCGGTTATCCAACCAGTGCATACGGTTAAGTTCATTAACATACAGAATAGTATCAGGAAATGGTGCTATACATTTGTTGACGATAAAGGCAGGATACTTCTTCTCATCAATGTGGTCTAACATTACATTCTTTTTTGTATAGTTAATACTATTCAGATAATCTTTTAGTTCATTCATGTTTTTCTAACTCGGCTTCGAGTAAAGCTTTAACAAATTGTTGTGGGGTTATTTCACTTTGTACTGCGGCAATAATAAATTCAGCCATCTGTATTTCTTTTTCTATCCAAAACTTCTTTCTTCTTAAATCTTCCAATTGAACTTCATAATTTTCCAGTTCTTTTTGTTTACGAACTTTATTCTCTATAATATCCGTAATCGAAATTATATTACCTTCTTTAGGCATTTGTCTCTATCACCTCAGATGGAACATTCCATACAAGCCACTTGTCTGTTAATGGTTTCCATCCCCTCCTTAAATGTTTAATGAAAGCATGGGGGTGTGACCATACCTTAACACCGGCCTGTTGTAATCGATATGATAGTTGGTGGTCAGAAGAATTGCCTCTATCATGTGTTGAAAGAGGAAATCTCTCCCACAATTCCTTTGTAGCACCAGTTAAAGCAAAGTTAGCATACACCGTTCTAAAAGGTTGAGGTGGCAGACCTCTAATTATCTGCATGGGTTGCCACACTCCATACTCCTCTCTAGTAGGTCCATCTGGGTTATTAATCTTTACTAAAGGTCCATAACTCACTGTCGATTGTTCACTAAAATAACCATTCTTCTCCAAGTGCATATTCATCCAACCTGTAAACACATCAAACCTTTCATCTTCAGTATATTGTAACACAGTTTTAGCTGCTTGTAAAGAGATAACAGCATCATCGCCTACAATAATGTAATGGGAGTAATCATGTTCTTTCATGTATTGGGTCATCTGTCTACACACCATAGGTTCAGAGAACGCTTTAAAATACACAGTGGGTATCTTAAAACTTTCTTTTATAGAATCAAGTGACTCTCTTATCTCTCTTGGTTGCATCACCAATAGACAAGGGTTAAAGGCCATGTTTATCTCTCAGGTTTAAAAATCTTTCCGTTACACTGTTTAGTTGAATTTCAGAAACATCTTTCATTTTATAATAGTTTGACTTTAAAGGCTTTCCTGGATTACCAACCCAAACTTGACCAGGACTAATTCTAGATTTCTTAGGAAGAACACAACCCATACCTATCATAGACCAAGCCCCAACGACTTGGTGTTGGTGTACTAAACAACCACTGCCACAATTGCTATCGTGCATCACAAAAACATGACCCAACATAATAGCATTAACGCTTAATGTTACCCTGTCCTCAATTACACAGTCATGTGCAACGTGTGACCCTCTTAACATTATACAGTCATTGCCAACAACCGTTGTATCTTTTGTACCTCCGTTAATAGTAGTAAACTCTCGTATCCAATTGTCATTACCAATCTCTGTAAGTCCTGGTTTGTTAAAATCAACGTGTTCTGGTCTTGTACCAATAGCACAATGAGCTTCAAATCTATTTTTATTACCTATCTTTAAGTAACCTGCCAGATAACAAAACGGTCCAACATAGTTACCCTCTCCCATCTCCACATGGTCATCAATAACAGCTGTAGGATGTATATGGTTATAGGTGTGTATTTGGTGTAAATTAGGATTCATTAGTAATATCCTTTCCCAGCGTCTGGGTCTATAGGTTCCATGCCAAGACTCTCTAACACATGATTCAATATTCCAAAGTCTTGGCCATTCACTTTAGTCCATGCTACACAATTGTAGTCTCTACACATCTGCGGACGAGTTTCATAAATGGTACATTTGTTATCTTCTCCCAAATAACCACAAGTATAAGCATAGAGTCCATTAGGTAACGCCTCTATGCCATCTATTTCTTCTACTACTGTATTGAACCATTCTATCTTTCTATCATCAGTAAACGGCATCGGAAGTTGAATGGTACAACAACGAGCACCACACGCTTCACACACCTCAGATGTAATATCTTTTTCTTCTAGTGGCCATTGAAAATAAACTTTCTGTTTCATCTCCAACACTCCCGCACCCATCCTTGACCCACCAACTTATGCGGTTTTGGTACACCATGAAAATACACAATACTGGAGTTAGCCAAAACATGATGTGGTTTATCCATAATGTGTTGTTTATAACTCAAGATACTACCAGGAAAAATCTCATCTAGTCTAGGAGACTTTCCATAATACTTTCTCAACATGGACATCTCTGATGGTACAGATATTGTACCTATCTCCAACTTACTCTCTTTTATCAATTCATATTCATTTTCTTTCCACATATTCCAATACTCCTCGCAGAAAGATGAATTACACATAGTAACAGCATTACAAACTGTTTGTGGTATGAATGGGTCGGTGCACAATGCTATCTTAGCATTGTAATTAAAAATATTATTTAACGGTCCTGTGATGATAGTATCAAGTCCAATAGTAAATCTTTTACCTGTAGTTAAATCTGGGCGATACATTTCTATCAAACTCATCCAACCATACTGGTCCACTGAACGCTCAAATCGTATCTGTTTTATGGGTTCTTTAAATCGGTATCGCTGGTCAGTCAAACAAATTAGTTCAAACATCCCTTTATAGTTTCGAGCGATACCACGATAGAGCTTGTCTACCCATGTTGGATCATAAACTCCAACAGTATGTGGAATGCCAGTCATACGACCATCAAACAGTGCAGTAACAACTGTAATGTCGGTTAGGTACGACTCTCTAGTACCCCAACCGTTACTCTTCCATTTTTCTGGCACTGTCTTTCTCTTTGATCCAACCAGGTTCATCTCGTATAAGTTCTTGTTCACTGTATTCATAGTTATCAGAGTCCTCATTATGACGAAGCAATAAAGCTCCATTACTTATGTGGAACTTCCAAGCCATCCGTGTCTTGGGAGATAATGTTACATATCTATCAATGTAAGGTCTAGTCATTAACATATGTTTCCATAAGTCTGTAACTAATGTTCGACCTGAGCCTGGCTTTCTACTCCACACTGTATAAAAAATTGCATGGTTTAAACCCACCATACTGTCTAAATCAGCAACGCAGGCGGGGACATCATTACACATAGCTACACAAATAATAGCCCCATCATTAGTATATACCTCTCGTCCATGAAGATGTCTGAACTCTCTATCTAGTTCTGGCCTTACTGGGTCTTCCGACCAATGGAGATTTATCGGCCACTTGTCTCCATATTTTATTTCTCTCAGCTTCATTAGGCGTTGCTCTTACTGTATTACATGATGCAGGTTGTATTGTCCAACCAATACCATCATGTTCTAGTTCCAAAAGTTGCTTGGGGTTCCAACCCAAGTCTGCCAAATCTTCATCAGATATGGCCAAAATACCATCTTTATAAATCATAAAAAAGGTGTTCCTACAAACCAACACACCAAAGAATATCTTACACCAGTTGTTATGGGTGCAACTCTATGTTCCATCCAAGAAGGGAATACTAAAACAGAACCTCTCTCAGCATTTATAGGTGTAACTGTACAGTCCTCTTTGGCATAACTAGCAAACTCAAATGAACCACCTTCAAAATTCTCATTCAACATTATAGACATACTCAATTTTCTAACCTTTCCATGGGTCCAATTATTTTCTGGGTTATCATATGCTGATAAATGGTCTTGGCTACCATCTTTATGAAAGTTATAAAAACCACCCTTCTTATATTTTGTTATTTGAACAGTCTCTCCTGCTGTAATGTTATATTTCCACCCAGCTTCATCATTTGCTCGAACCATATATGGCCATATCAAATCATAAAGCCATTGGTCATTGTGCCAAGAAACAAGACTTTCTCTAATTTTTTTATCTACAGCAAACTCTCCCTTACGCCCTGTTTTTCTTTCTTCATCTGTAGTACTTTTTTGAGTATCAACAGAAGCTAATTCCCATTTACTTTGACCTAATCTTTTTATTTTATTACAAGTCTTTTTGTTTATAGTATCTTTACCAAAATAAAACCATTCATTGATTGCACTACTCATCGTCCCACATCCTTTAGGTATTTTTCCTTAGTTTCATCCCAACTCATGTATATGAGGTCATCATAAAATAATGTCGCATCACTTACACCATCACGGGCCAATAACGATTTTATTCTCTTACTAGCATATTTATTCTTCCATACATCCACCAAATGCTCAACAGAAGTATCAAATCGTTTAACTAGTTTATCTTCTGTTATCTCTTGTCTTAAAAACTCTGGTGTATTTTCATACAGATGTGAAAAGTAAATACCTCTTTGATGAAATGACTGTGTTTCTTTTATGCCAAGTTGTGAGTAGGCATAAAGTAAGGAACGAAACTTATGGTCACGTTTGTACTTGTTACCTTTTTCGTTCTTTGCCTTCCACATCTCCCAATACTTAACTGGGTCTCTCTTGTGCATCCAGTTTCTAACTTCATAGATAGTTTCTCTCGTTGGTTCATAAACCAATGTGCCAGATGACTTACCTCTTTTGTTCCAATACTTCAAGTTATTGTACTGTGAAAATGACCCATACAATGATGTCGTGGTTACACCAACTAGTGTTTGTCCATATCTACGTTTCCATTCGTTCTGTACATCATCAGACAAACACAATAGAGCAAGTAACTTACCACCTACATAGTTATACCCTAATGGTTGGGTTGGTAAAATACTTGACCCAATGGTGGTGTGTAGTAACATACCAGCATTACGTTGTTCTCTTGTCCACCCAACAAAATTATCTCTGGGTGTTAAGTCAATAAAGTCGGATGATAATGTTATCACCCCCAAATACTTACCCGTAACTTTATCACGAATAAGAAAAAATAAATTTCTACCTATGTTATTATTATTTCTCTGTGTGTGGCAGAAAACTCTTACTGCTTTGAAATGGTCATATACCCAAGCATTATCATTAGTCAAAACTAACTCTGGTTCTAACTTCAAATAATCATCAGGACTTTCAGGCATCCACAGTAGAGGTTTTACTTTATCAAGAACATTCTTTTGTTTACCATCAATCAAAGCTTTCTGTGGGCCAAATAATGTATTAACTTCTTCGGCAGGATATTTTCGTTGTATCTCACACCACTTTTGATAGAGAGTAATCTCCTCTACGGACATTTCTCTCATCATTGACAACTCACTATTAAGCAAGTCTCTCAACTCATCATCAGTGAGAGCATCAACTGTCTCTGGGAGATTATTAGGTATCCATCTCTCCCAATCTTTAACAAGTCTATCGTTCCATTCTTCTTTTATTTGAAATTGCATTGTGACATCATCTCTGTTAGACAAGCTAACAAATTGATTTCTTGGTCAGCAACAAACGCTGACTTATATTGATACTCACCAATAAGAATAACAGCAGCTGGTATGGTGCCCGGTTCAAGATAGTCATATAGGTTCTCATAAATCTTGCGGAAGATTTTGGTGGGATCATTATCTATATTATCCACAACCCACTTACGAACCTTTGTAAACTCTTTCTCCTTTAGGTGGACTGCCAACTCTTTCATACTAACTTCTGTAAGGTTGACAAGGATACCTGAGTCTATCTTCCCAGATGCACCATACCGCTGCAACTCATTCAACACTCGCCTGTTATCAGGGAAGTGTTTTATAATTAGTTCTGCTATGACTTTGCTATCATAGTCAATATTATTTTCTTTGAGAATAACAGCACAACGGTCTAATAGTTGTCCTGCCAACTGTTTACGTTCACCATTTATCTTGAACTCAATGACTGAGCATCTAGAATGTAATGGTTCAATGATTCTATTCTTGAAGTTACAAGTAAATATGAATCTACAGTTTCTATGAAACTCCTCAATGAACCCACGGAGAGCAGGTTGCGTTGACTGAGGGTTGAGATAATCTGCCTCATCAAGTATAACCACCTTCTGTCCACCAGAAAGTGATACTGTTGAAGCAAACTGTTTTATCTTTGTTCTAAGAATATCAATGCCAGATTCTTCTGACCCATTGATAATCATATGGTCTGTATTCAACTCATCACACAGAGCACGAGCAACGGTAGTCTTACCGACGCCTGACCCACCCGCTAATAGCAAGTTGGGTATGTCGTTGTTCTTTACAAACTCTTTAAATGTTTTCTTTAATGACTTAGGTAATATACACTCGTCAATGTTTTTGGGGCGGTATCTCTCCACCCATAGTTCCTGTTCCATCGTCCACCTCCAAATTATCCATTTCGTAAAATGATTCATCGCCGCACCACGGACAGTGCCACATCCGCGGTTTCAAAAAACTTGTCGCAGCCAAACTCCACCATCCGCTACATTTCTTACAAGAAAAATGATGGAGTATTTCTATTGTGTTAGCCACAAGGCACTTCTCCCACACCCACTATATAACATTTACCATCGTCATCATCACCTACTGGTTTGTCGGGTGTAGATGGCGCACAAACGCCATTTATTGCACAATTAATTTTGCTGTCTAAATCACCAGTTCTAGCTAAAACCATAGGTTCTACTTCTTTAGCTTTCATCACATAAGATTGATAAGTTGGTAGTCCTATACAAGCAAGTACAGCTACTATGCCAAGAACTACCATCAACTCTACTAATGTGAAACCAGACTGCTGTTTCATTAGACTTATCCTTAGTCCGTATTAGCTTCCATAGCAATCCAATAAGATGCTTCTGTGCCTTTCCAATTGGATACACCGGCAGTTGTAGAAGCTTGGACTGTATAGTCACCAGGAATCATCTTCAAGTTATCCGCTTTGAAACGAAACTCAAAAGTTGAACCAACACTATCTAATGTTTCTGTATAATTATTAGATGATGTATTCTTGAGGTCAGTCGCTGTTACTTCAACGCCACTGCCTTGTGATTTCATAACAACATCTGGTAACTGCATTACTGCTGATGCTTTCAACACACTGCTCAACACAGATGAGGATACATCAAAGGTAACATCACAGTCCGGAGCATTAAATGTCTCAGGCGGTGTTGTCAAAATAGATGGGTCGGAATAGAAATACTTAATCTTAGTAGTCCCACTGTCTGCCGTCAAATAACTGGTGTTATCGAATTGAATATCGGCATCTTTTGCCAATGTCAAAACGCCCAAAAATTCGTTAAGGTCATAAATGCCAAAGTCTGTAGGAAATGTCTCTGGGACATCTGCCTCGGCAAGAATGTTTTTCATAGTTGACATCGTGCGAAGTTTACTACCTTCCTTAATCAAAATATTCTGATTGATGGTAGAAAAGTTCTTTAGAATGCCAACAGTTTTATCACTTAGTTTCATCATATATTTCTCCTGTTGATTACTTTCGTGCCGGCTTCAATAGAGAGGCCTTTAGGTTCATTGTTTCAGCTGCAATGCCAGCGGATGAGTTAAATGTGTTGTTCAATAACTGTGGACCAAGAGCTTTAATGGTTCTTTCTTCCATGTTTCTGGCTTCTTCTTTAGTCATTGCTATAGGGTCAAAAGTAATCTCATCAAACTTGAGCTTGTACTTTATGCAACAAGTATGGTTACCACTCATCGCTTCTGCGATACGAGCAAGACCGCCATGGCCAACCCAACGAATTACTCCATTTATCCATCCAAAATAAACAAAAGAAGCTTTGCCTCGCCTCATCGCAACAGGATCAGGCATCGTATCACTTCTTCGTTTTCGTATTCGTTTGCTTTTCATTAGACTTCTCCAGTGTATCATGTAAGTGTAACATGATAATTCCATAATGTAATATCTTCATTAAGTCTGCTCTATTCTTACCGCCCTTGCGGCCGTATCGTTGAGCATACTTGAGAATATTACCCATACAAAAACCTTCACCATGACCACAATCTTCTATGAATTGTGTGGCTTGGTACCTACGCTTAGCATAATGTTTGTCGTAGGTACCATCCACGTACTCCTTCAGGTCACGAATAACTTTATCTTCACTAAAAGCATAATCAATTTTCATAGTATAAAGTATACACCCTTTAGGGGTGTTTGTCAAGAGTAAAAGTTATTTTATTTCAACCAATCGTGGTTTCTTTTCCTCTGGGACAACGTGCTCAAGTTGTATCAAGAGCATACCGTTTTCCATTTTGGCATCAGTAACGATGACATCATCGGCAAGAGTCCAAGAACGTCTGAATTTACGATAAGAAATGCCCTGGTGTAACAGTTCGCCTGTATCCTCTTTCTTGTCCTTACTACGGACAACAAGAGTTTGTTCGGCAACTTCAACTTCTAGGTCATCTTTAGATAGACCGGCAAGGGCCATTTCTATGACATAGTGGTAGTCACCGTCTTTGCGAATGTTGTAGGGTGGGAACCCCTGTGGTGTTCCAGAGTTCTGATTCACTATGTAGTGATTCAGACGGTCAAATACTCCGTCAAAACCAATAGCATAAGGGGTAAGTAGATTTCGGTCGAAGTGGTCAAAGACATTCGACAATGCTTGCGTTGTAACCATTTTAAGGTCCTCCTTAATTAATAAGCAAGGTTAAAGTTTGTGGTCCCCTAAGGCAACCACACTCCTATTTATAGATATTAACTCCCTATCCAAAATAGAAACATTGTCGCTATGAATATCCAAAAGGCATATTTAGCGAGCGTTTGTGTGCCTTCATAAAAATAAGCATAGGCACGTAAAGCTTGAACATTACCAGCATCAACATGAATTTTCAGAGCTCTTTCTAGTTCTGCCCTAACTGGCATAGGTAAACTCTGCATATCTTTAGACCATTCTTCCCAGGTCAATAGGTAGTCTAGGTGAGACTCCTTATAAGCGGTGTTATACACCTTCTCAGGTTCCCAGTCCTCACACCACGAAATGACCGTGATAAAATCGGCATCAGTCATCTTATTAAACCGTGGGTTTCTATGAGGCAACAAACCTCCTAGATAATGGGCCAAATAATCTGGTAATTTATATCTTCTCATCACTATAAGGATAACGTATATCTGAGGGTTTGTCAACCCATTCCATTCATCTTTTTACGCCGGCGTTCCGACAGCTTTCTGTCCTTTTTAGCCTTTTCCAAGTGGATTCTATTAGCACGACTGGTGAATAATATGCCATCCAAATGGTCTATTTCATGCTGTAATATTCTGCTAGTCATGCCGGTAAACACCTCTTCAAAATTGACCCCATCTTGGTCATAGTAATTGATACTGGCAACATCGGGTCTCTTTATCTTTATAAAGAGTCCGGGAAAAGTTAAACAACCCTCTATCATATATGACTCCTCACCTTCAAGGTATTTGATAGATGGGTTAAAGAATGCCTTGTTAAAATCTTCTGTTCCTTCTGACTCAAAATTACCAGCCCCTATGACGAGCGCCCTAGTCTCCACACCCAACTGTGGGGCAGCAAGACCTACACCCCCATTCTCTTTCCGAAGTTTCTGCATCTCCTCTACCAACTCATGTGGTGGCACCACTGGGTTGTTAAAGTCAAAAGCAGGCATTGGCTTTATTAATATTTCACTTGTTTCATGTATTAAATTCATGTTGTCACCTTACTAAAGTTCTGTATCTTTTCAAATCGAATTAGTCCATCAAACTTATCCACACTCAGGTCAGACTTATGGCTGATGATAAACACATTCTCATTACTCAAGGTACGGAGTATTTTTAGAAACTCATCTGTCCCATTGTAGTCTAATGAGGAATCAAATATCTCATCCAATATCAATAAGTTTGTATTGGTACTATTCTTCATCTTGGCTATCTGTCTCCATGTAAAGAGTAATGCCAAGTCTATTCTCATCTTCTCACCTTCACTGAAGTTGGCATAACTAAACACATCTCTATGCCGTGAACGTATAGTCTCGTTAAACTCCTCGTCTAACTCAAACTTTACTTGAAACTCTAATGCCGACAAATAACTATTAATGAGTTTATTCATCACAGGAAGATATCGTTTGATTATCTTTGTCTTAATGCCTGAGTCTTGAAGTAACTGTTTCGCTATCGTAAGATAGTTACCATCATCTGTTAGTTTTTCTTTCTTCTTATCTATAGTTTTTAGTTGGCTCTTGTATGACTTGAGTTTAGTTTTTTCTTCAGTCAACTCTTGGTCCACTTTACTCAAGTCCTCTATCTGTTGTAATAGTTGTTCGTTAAATGATACAATAGAATTTGCCGATGTTTTTTTCTTTGCTGCATCAACTTCTTTATCTCTCATATTAGATGCTATGTCCATATATAACTTATTACGAGCATCCATTTCAGATAGTTGTTCATCCAAACGAACCAGATTACAAGCGTTAGTCACCATCTTATCTGTTCGTTTCTCTATTGCTATCTCTTTGAACTCCTCACTGATGAGTTGGTCACAAGTAGGACATTCATCATTCTCTTTAAAAAACTGTATCTCTTTCTCATTCTTCTCTGAATTCTGATTCATCTTCCACTGGGTGTTAGACAACTCAGATTTATCACTCTGTAACTTAGCGTGTTTATGAGCTACATTATCTCTCCATTCAACAAACTCAGTCAATAAAATTGACGATTCTTCTTGTAACTTCTCTACCTCTTTTTTATTCTTCTCTATCTCTTTGTTAAGTTTATCTTTAGATGTTTTCTTTTTATCCTTTGTCTGGTCTATATGTTTTTCAGTCATAGAGACTTTTGATTCTACAAGTTCAGATTGGTGTGTAATATCTCTCTGGTCCTGTTTCATCTGTTTCAATCTAAACTTCAATATAGCATTCATCATAGAAAATATTTTGATGTCTAATATTTCTTCCACCACCTCACGGCGAGCAGATGCTGTCAACTGCATAAACGGTATAAAGGAAGATGACCCAAGAATAACTACCTGTGTAAACGAACGGAAGTTTAGTTTGAGTATGTTGTTTTCTAAATGTTTCTGATAGTCACGAGCGCTAGCATCTTGGTTGAGCATAGTGCCGTTCTTGTATATCTCAAACCTATTAGGTTTGATACCACGTATGATAAGATACTGACTACGACCAATATCAAAATGAACTTCTATTTTACACTCACGTTCATTGACCGAATTGATTAGTTGTTCTTTTTTAATACGGCGAAAAGGTTTACCAAACAAACCAAAACACAACGCATCAAGCATAGTTGACTTGCCCGACCCATTGTCACCAATAACTAGTGTAGTGCTATTCTGGTCTAATGGTATTTCTGTTGGTGTATTACCTGTTGATAAAAAGTTTTTGAATATTACTTTTCTAAATACTATCATTCTACTTCCTGAGCCTCAACATACAATCCCTTGAGCAGTCTGTTGAGTTTGTTCTTGTCTAATAACCTACTGTCTATCTCATCTACATATTTTTCTAACAGTGTCAGAGTATCTTCTACATCTTCTAATTCTGAATCAGCAATGGTGTTAGGGTCAAGGTCACTGAAATCCTCAACTATCTTTAGTTCAAAAAACTCACCTTCGTTGTAACACTTATCTACAAACTTATCAAACGCATAGAAGTCTGTTTTCTGGACAACGAATATCTTTACATACGAACCACAATATTCTGATAAGTCCATGTTGAGCATTTCATCACAACTATGTCCGTCATCATAGAATATCTTTTTGAATAGTCTATTAGGGTTCTGATAAAACTCAAACTCTCTTGTGGCCGTATCGTAAATATGAAAACCTTTTGCTGTATTGTAATCGTTCCATGTTATCTCATATGGCGCACCCAGATAACGAATATGGCCATCGTCTTGTTGTCCGTGATAGTGACCGGAGAATACACGTTCATATCTTTGAAACAAATCTCTATCGAGACCATGGTCACAAACAAGTCCAGGCATCATTTCATTACCATTCACCTCTAGATGACCCATAGCAACGTCTGCCTTAGCTTTCTTTATTATCTCTACCGCTTCAGCATATTGTGCTGGTGCTATCCACGGTATCATCAACACATCACTACCATCTAAGTTAATCACTTCTGGTAAACTGGGATAAATGTTGATGTTATCATACTCACCCAAAACTAAAGTGGGTGTGTTTACAAAGTTATCGTTTTTATAATAAGCGTCGTGGTTACCTACTAGCATATGGACTTTGTAGTCCCTAGCAGGGTCGAAAAACATTTCTTTTGCTAAGTGAAGGCTATGATGGTTACAGTACTTGCGCCTATCAAAAGTATCGCCCAAATGAAGTATCGTGTCAACTTTTTCCCTTCGACATATAGGGAAAAAAGTTCCTCCGTAGAAGCGGGCTTGGTAGTGGGCAAATGAAACATTATCGTTTTTTCCTCCGAAATGTGTGTCTGTTATAATTGCTACTCGCATATTTAGGCATCGTCATGGTGGAAGGTATATTTGTCTAACATTTCCACAAACTGTTGTTGATAATCTCTTTCGTCATCGTGAGCCTGAACAGCGATACGATGTTCAATGTCACTCTCTTTTAAAAGTTTTTCTTTTATAGACTGTTGTTTCTTCTCTTTAGTTATTCTTCTTACAAATGCAAAGTAAATGATTTGTGTAAAATAACTAAATGGATTCTTACTGACCTCTGGGTCAAACCTATCTATGTATTGTAAACAGTTTTCTATCCCATCCGATATCATTTCTTCACGGTAGGTGTAGTTAATAAAATTGGGTCTGTATGATAAGTGATTGGCTATCTTTAGAATACACTCTCCAAGATAGTTACTTATTTGTGGTGGGTTCTCACCCGAAGCTTCTGCTTCGGCTATTAACTTTTTTCTTTCTACTATTGCTGCCAAGAAATCTTTATTACTTACATAGTGGATTGGCTTCTTCTTTTCACGGGCCATCGTTGTGTCCTCCTATGACACATATTCCCCAAATAACCCTATGATAACTTCTACAGCATCTTCAAGGTGATTGAAACGCCAAGCGGCATTACATTCAATAAGGGGATGGTCTAATATCTGGTTATCGTCTGAAACAACTATCAACGGTTTCTTCAAACCTATTGTCCATCCTATCTCTATGATAGTCCCAATACTGGGTCTACGGTCATTCATCTCCTTGGGAAGATATGCTAATACTAAGTCTGCGCTTTCTGTATCAAGCCAGTTCTTAGCGTTAATAGCACGTGGGTCACTCCACATCTTATCAACTGCACCCGGCGTTGTATAAGTCATGCCGGGTTCTACAGGTTCACACCGTAACGGTGAGATACCTACAATGTTGCCATTCGATGCTTCACGGAGTTGTTCCGATACTTCATTTCTCCAAGTTGTTGCTTCATTTTCAGTAAGCCCAGCAATCGGGCCTGCTAAGTAAATAACTTTTTTCATAATAAATGTCCTTTTGTTACTAGACATCTATTATAATATCAGGTTCTCAAGGTAATGTCAACCCTAAAGCTCTATGTCCTCAAACCCACCATCTCTGGTAATGTTTATTGCGTGTGCTTTATTACCTACATGGGGACTAATATCATTTATTAAATATCTTCCACTATCAGCATAACCCATAAGCAGAACATCAAAAGGTATACCTAACCTTCTCAACTCATCTTCTGTTCTTTGTCTAACGGACTCTCGGCGACCTGTAATAAGTATGATACGGTGACCAGCTGCTTCCCAATCTCTCATCTTATCTATTACACCTGGACAGGGTATGTGGTCATTCTCCATAATAGCAAGATGGCCACCACCCATGTATTCGGTAAGAGTTCCATCTATGTCACAAATTATTGTTTTCATCCACCTTCTATTGCCGGCATCACGCAAACCTCATCTTCAACATCAATTATTTTATTATGGTCCGTATACAACACTCCATTTATAGCTACTGTTGCTTGGTCCCATTTGCCACAAGGGTATTCTATTTCTAGTCTAATGAATAAACTTCTAATGCTATGAGGATTATACATGAGCATTACTTCTTTACGACCTTTAGCTCTCTGGACCCATTCGCCCATGAGCTTTATTTTCATTCGGGCTTCATCATTCAACCCTGAGATTTCTCCATTGCTTTATGCCAATAGCGGACAATTATCTCTTGTATGTCCTTGTCGGTCCAATATTTGGGAAGCGCACGGCCCTTAACCACTTCCCATATTTGCTCCGCGAGTTCGCGGTCAGTCATTAGTCATTTTATTTTTTATAAAAGCCCTTGACAAATATTATTTTCTATGTTACCCTAGCTATACTTCCTGCCGAAGGAAATAGGTATAGCTTAGTGTAGTATCTTATTACCGGTATTATCTACTGGTATCTCCTCTTCCAAATCAGTATCACCTTCCATTATCTGTGCTAATCTCTCTATGTTATTTTTTATCTTAGTCATTAGTTCTTCATCACCCTCATCCATAGAAGATTCTAATCCAACTTCCTCTTTAGCTTTCTTAGATATCATTTTATAATACACAGTTACTTCAGGAGCCAAATTAGCAAACCCAAGTATTTTCTCCTTATCAATGACAAACTTAATATCATTAGTAAAGTTTATCCATCTTTGGAGTCCAGTATGCTCTACGATGTGGTCCGGTTTATCATAGGTGTGTTGTTTCGTGACCGACATTGGACACTCAACCACTAGAGCATCACTATACTCTTGCAGTATCTTGCACAAGACATCCTCACCCGTTATCATCTTGAGAATCTTATAGGGTGTAGTATTATCTTGTTTATCTTTGTCTGCTACGTGAAGCTTATCCATACTATTATTTATCTAATCTCACAGGTACGATGTCGTAATCGAAACCCTCGGTGTTATAAATTTGTATTCTTTCCATCATATGTTTCATTGTGTAGTTTGTACTTCCATTATATACTAAATCATCAGAAATGTCAAACAAATTAAGTTGTTTTTTATCCGCAGCTGTTCTAAGACCACGACCAATGGACTGTAATACTTTTATCTGTGATTTATAAGGACTAGCAAATACAATGTTGTGTATTCTTTTAATGTTTACACCAGTAGAAAATGTACCATAAGAAGCCACAATAATAGAATCATTTTCCTTCTCTACTAACTGACGCACCCTCTCTCTATCATCCGTAGGTGTAGCACCATAGATAAGATGTATAGTTCTGTGATGACCACAATGGTCAACTATCATATCACACAAAGGCACTAACTGTTTCTCTATGTACTGAGCCAACACTAGAGTATTACCTTCACAGTCACATACCAATTTCTGAATAAACTGGTTCCTTCTCATATTAGTCGAGATGAACTCCATCTCCTGTTGATAAGTTTTACCCCTCATCAATCGTTTACTTCCATCTTTATGTTCTAATACAAGACAACGTATGTGAAGTTGCGAAAGTTCTTTTCGTTCTATCAATTCTGATGTAGTGGTGACTTGTTCATGGACATTAAATAGACCCTCCAATACTAGACGATGCACCTCGGTGCCATCTAATGTACCAGTAGTACCTATTCTGTATTTACAGTCATGTAACTTAGTCATTATGCCAGTTAGTGACTTGGCCTTAGCAAGATGTGCCTCATCAATAAACACCGCACCGAACTGACTGAAATATCTTTTATCTAGTTTGTAAATAGATTGCCAAGTGGATATGATAACTTCTTTTGATGTGTGTTTATCTGAACCAGCATATAGTTTGTGGCAATGTTCATCTGGGAACCATCCGTACTCGGCAAAGTCATTGTACATCTGTTCAACGAGGCCGGTTGTCGGAACAACAATAAGAACTTTCTTTTCATCAAATTTTTTAACATAATACCTTACAAGAGCGTATATGATAAATGACTTGCCCGAGCCAGTAGGAGATAAGATAAGCCCCCTATCAGACTCCAGTATATTATGTACCGCATCTATCTGATAGTCTCTCGCTCGGAGTTTTCCTTTCTCGAGCGAACGAATAAACTTGGTAGTGATAGATTTGTCCAGATTTCTTTTGGCAAAATCTTCTGAGAGTTGGACTGTATGTCCGTTTTCTGTGAGAAACTTTTGTACATACGGTAGTAGTCCAAAATATATCTTACCTGTCCCAGGCGAGAATAATCTGATACGACCATCCCAAACTCTTGAACGGACAGACGGCATGAACTTAGCGCCTGGGACTTCAAATGTGAAAAACTCTGATAACTCTCTGCCAACTGATGGGTCACATTTGATGCGGATATACGCTTCATTAAATTTTTCTATTAGAGCTTCCACAACTAATCACCGTGAATAAATTTCTTCCATTCAATAGTGTTTCTTATCGTCCAGTTGCGGTTATTAATCTCCCTTAGTATCTTCTCCAGATAATTAGTTATCTCTTTAGCATATGCTACTTTCTGACTGAGTTGTTGTAACTCGCTATCAGAGTCTAAGTAGATACCAATATCCGCCTTGAGTATTTTCAAGTCAAAAGGTTTAGCAGCATATACTTCTGGTACTGATTTGCCTGTGTAGTACTCCCACATCAGACGATACAATACCTTATATTCATCTTGCAGTCTTTTCAATTGCAAAGAATGTTTAGTGTACAACTTGAGGTACTTATTGTGTAGTTGAGGCGTCCGAATAGACTCTAGGTCTAGTTCGGTGTCATCAATCTTTAAGTCCTTTTCAACTTCATCGTATAGTTCTTCAATATTCATAATGTAAAGTGAAGCAGTCAGAGGTTATTACAACTTACCTTATATATGCTTCGACTGTAGTAGTCAAAAGATTTTAATATATACCCCCTAATAACGTGACTGCTTCAATTCTATTTATACTGTAGCAGTGCTCGTTGCCTTCACAACATCAAACCAAGTGTAGGCAAAGCTAACGTCACAGGTAGCATATGATGTGTCTGTTTCTTGTTGGTTATATTCAATAGTACCCAACGACACAGGGAAACATTCATAGACGAATACTTCCGCGACAGGGTTGTTTTTACTAGACAGAATAGTGAGTATGATATCTGTGTACAGGTCTCTATCATTTCTCTGTACATAGGTGCTACTATTCTTTCCTCTAACTTGGCTGTTAGCACCTCTATTTTGTCCATCTGGTCTATCTAATCGGTTGAACTGGTCTTGACCGCTGAATGGGAACCCTATGTTCTTAACCCAATCATACATCTCCATATAATTCTTTAACTGTTCATCAACCATGAAAGTCAAGTTAAAGTCGCCGTACTGAAGTTTGTCTCCAGCGACGGCGATATCAACGAACGGAGTATATTGGTCGGCTTGTCCCAGTGTTACACTAGGAATATTAGCTCTTACCACGAACCATTCGGTTGTGGGGAAAATAGGCATAAACAGTTTAAATTGATTACTCTGTGAGTAATCCATTACCGTGGGCTGCCTATTGGTAGCTTGAACAGTACCCGTATCTACTAGGCTATCGCTACCGCCGTATTCGCCGGTTCTTAAATCGACCATTTATGATGTAGTATAGTTTGCGAATTCTAATATGCAGGTGTATGCAGATGCTGTACCTTTTATAATAGTTACATCACCTGTTGGACTTGTAGCGTTGTTAGCAATAGCAGGCATACCTGATGAAGCAGTCCAACTGCCATTACCTGACAGTATAGCAGCTACTTTATCACCACCTTTCCATGTTATTGTAATGTCACCACTGGCCATTGTCCACCACATACTTACGAGTTGTGCTGTGCCATCTTCGGGCATATTAACTCCTGCAACAGAAGCATCTAAGGTTGTGGTGTCTGCACCTGTACCTTCTATCTTCACAACCAATCTGCCTGTTGCCGAGTTTACTAATAGTTGACTTGTACTTGCCATTATTTTTTCTCCATAATGAGTTTTCTTTACGGACTATTTATAACTTTTCACCACATAAAAAAAGACCCCCGCCGAAGCGGGGGCCCTCTAATAAAGATACCTTTATTATTCTAATAGTTGGTAACTTTCTTACATCAGATTATTAATCTGAACACGGCGATAGTACACGTTGGAGTTAATCGCACCAGCACCATCTGTCTGAGCAGCGGCCTGAGCAAACGGATTAACTTGCATACCATATCGAGTCTTAAAGCCAATCTTCGGCTGGAAGGAACTTTCACCAACGGCACGGACCATCTGCAATGGCACGTATGGGCAATAGAAAATACCAGCGTCATAAGGCGATGTACCCTTATAGCCAACTAAGTAGTACTGCGAAGCAGTAGCACCAGAGCCAGAATAAGGAACACCCATGTTCATGTATGGGTCAACATAGACTTTAAAGCGACCATTCAATACACCAGCGAATGTGTTGCCTGTGGAGTCAACATTGAGGTTATCAGATAGACTTGACTGATAGTCAAGCAGACCTGCCATTGTAAGAGCAGAAGCAACGTCAGCAGAACAAAGGATAATGTTACCTTTGCCGCGGCGTGTGTCACGAGCAATTACGTTTGCATCACGTTCAATAGCGAACATCATGCCTTTGAACTTCTCAACAGACCAACGACCATTGGAGTCAGTATTCAAATCAAAGATACCTTGTGTGGTAACATTTGCCTGCGCACCCTGTTTAGAGTTAGCATAGATGGTACGGACTACTTCACGGTTAATTTCAGCAAGAATTTCAGAACTTAGAATGTTAGCAAGTTCCGTTTCTGCATCTAAACCATGAATGGCCTTCAGGTCTTGAGCAAGTTCCATCGTGTATTCAGCTTTAAGAGCACGTGACTTTGCAGTTACGGTTGCTTTCTCAATACTGAATGCCATCTGAGCAAAAGCGTTGGCAGATGAATCGCCAAGTGCTTCAGCAGCAGCTGTGGTCATGCCTGTACCTGTGGTCCAGACTGAAGCCTGCATGGCTTTCAACACTTCAGTACCCGCCTGGGTACCTGTGCCAGCAAAACCTGTATCAGCTTCGTTAAACAGAGCTTCTGTGCCGCTCTGAGAGGCATATCTCGCCTTCATTGCAAAGATAAGACCTGTAGGACCAGTCATTGGCTGGACGCCACAAATATCATAAGCAATAAGAGAAGGCATGGCACGACGAACTAGCGAAATAAGGATCGGGTCCCAATTCGCAATCGCTGAACCAGTTGCGTTGGTAGGAGCTGCTTCTGAAAGAAATGCTGCATCTTCTCGCATAGCTCGCTCTTGGTTTTCCAGGATAACTGTTGTGACTGCCCGCTTATAAGAATCGGTAATCTCGGGAAGATCCGGGTGCCCAAGCACTGGCTGCCACTTTTCCTGTAGGTGTTCCGTTTGAAACATTTTGTTTATCTCCCTTTTGTGTGTAAACTTATCTCGTCAACTATTTCTTATAATTTCGTGAGATAGCTGACATATAAGCAGACATTGTATCAGTCACGTCCGAATCATCTTCGACGCTGCCCTCTACGGGTGCTGCTGTATCATCATTGTTACTCGATGGTGCTTTTGGAAAATATGACTCTTTAAGAGTGCCTAGCTTTTCAGCATAATCTTCGGCATTCTCATAAACCACACTTTCGGCAAGACCAGCAAATTTTTCTACTTCGGTATCTGCAAGATCCGAAGCGACATCTAGAAGAATAGCTTCCTTCTTCAACTCATCATTCTCTTTGTTGAGGTCAATATTCGATTCGATTTGTTCGTTCAACTTGTTTTCTAGTTCGTTGACCTGTTCGGCCGCCGCATCTAGCATATCAAACTGCTCATCGGGTATCGAAATACTGTGCTCTTCAAATAGAGTTTTGAGTCCAACCATAAAGCCTTCAGCGATTTCAGTCTTGAGTTTATGCTCAAGAGCGACCTCGTTCTGCTTCATCCATTCTTCCACAACATAGTTGAGATAGTCATCGACTTTCTCCGCCATATCAGTTTTCGCTTCTTCAATTTCAGAGGCGAGTTTAGCTTCATACTTTTCGTCAAGATGTTCAATCTCTTCCTTGAGTTTCATTCGGATCGCGGCTTCAAATATTGTCGCTGCTTTCTTCTTGAACTCCTCAGATAGGCCATCGCCTTCTGTGAGAGCATTAACATCATCGGAAAGGTCTATCGCTGACACTCGTTCTTCAATTGTCTCTTCCTGCTCTTCCTGTTCCTGGTATTCATCTTCAGTAAGTTCTGTATCTTCGTCAGCTTCTACTTCTTCAGCAGCAGCTTTCAAAGGCTTATCAGACTCTACTTTTCCAGAAGCGGCCGAGGGTTCACCTTGACCATCACGACCAGGTTTTTTGGCTTTCGCCATCTTCTTAGTCGCTTGCTCACCAGGATCGGTTGGAGCATCGGGAGAAACAACAGCAGGGCCCATGTCTTGCACTTCACCTGGCAACTTTTCGGACTTCTGGTCGCCTGGCGTAGCACCTTTCTTAGGGGCGTCTGCAGCTACTTCGTCTAGTTGCGAGTCATCTGCGAAAACTTCCGCAGCGGTCGCTTCTAGGCTGGTGTTGATATCTGTCATTGTTGGATAACTCCCTTAGTAATTTAGTATATTAGTTATTTATCATATTCACAATTTAGACATAAAATCATTGAAGATTTCTACGCGCTTTTCTTCTCTGACCTTCTTTTTTGCGTAAGCATTGTCTATTTCTCGTTTATATGCTTCAATATCCATTTCCTTTATGATGCCATTGTCCCAAACCCACTCCTTACCTTCCATGATGCCTTCCACGAAAGCATTAGGAGCGGATGGGTCCGCAACAATATCGGCCGCAGTTGCCAAATAAAAATCATCTTTGACTACCTGCATATTTCGTCTGGGTTCTAAGGAACCCATACCTCTTGATGAAACACCCAGTTTAGCACCCTCATCAATAAGATTTTTTACTATCTTACCGTAGGGAGTGTCCATCACCTTCGCTTCACCAATAAAGTTCTTTCCTTCTTGTTTGAGACTTGTTATCAGATGTGATACACGTTCTAGATTGACCGTAGGTCCATCAGGATGTCCAAGTTCTCCAAAGGCACGTTTCTGATTAACATATTCTTTGTTGTATCTCTTTACTTCTTTAGTTAAAACTTGTTCTGGATACATACGCCCATTCCGATTCTTTATCTCGGACTGCATGAATACGCCTCTGATACGATAGTTCTTTTTGCCTTCTTGGTCGGCTTCAACTATGTAATCAATGTTATCAACGTGTTCTGATATTAGTTTCATTTATTCTTCCTCTTCAGCAGGCTCCTCAACTGCCACAGGCTCTTCTACTTCTGCAGGGTCACCTGTAATACCAGTATCTTCTCCGGCGGTTTCACCGGGTAACGGCTCTACTATTTGTTCTGGGCTATCAAATGCAGTATGGGCAAAATGTTTTTTAGCACCTTCCCACTCGGCAGCCCTTTTAGCATCTAAAGCTGCATTGAAGTGTGCTGTTGCCTGGTTCAAATCACCAGCAACAATACCATCTACCATACTTTTAACTTCGCTCATAATCTAATTCCTCATTTCTTTTTATTACCACGTAGTGGTTTTTTATTACCATTACGGGTATTTATAAAACCTTCGTCCTCATCAGCATCAGGTATGTCTCCCTCATCATCATCGGGCTGTTGTTCCGGGTCATTCCACCACGGGTCTTGTTCAACACCTCTATTCGGGTCACCAAAACCACCTTCAGGACCACCCATATTCGTACCGGCATCTGGGTCAACTTCACCAGCAGCCTTCTCACCTTCAATCTGTTTGTGCATATCTTCCATTTCAGCCTTTGTCTGTTTCAAGATATTCTTCTTGACCCATTCGACTGAGTAGTATGTACCAACATATTCGGTGACAGCTGATAACATTTCCATTCTTTCTTTAAGAAGTTCTGAATCTTTCAGTTCAAAGAAATAGTTATCATCGTTCCAGTCATACTGAATGTACTCTTTATGTAAGTCCCAATCTTCTTGAGTACAAACACCCTTGAGTAAACATTGAGTCTTTAACATATCATTAAAGAGACTAGTAAATCTTTTTCTTAATCTTTGGATAAACTTCGTAAACTTTATCTCATCTCTCGTTATCTCAGACGCACGACCCATATTAAAACCAGAGTCAGTCATCAAACGAGAAATAGGAATGTTCAATGAACGATAAAGTTTCTCTTGGAAGTATTGTACATCTTGCATCTCACCAAGATTTTGTCCGGCCGGAAGTGTTGTTATCTCTGTGCCTCGACCACCTTCTCGTCTAGGCAACCAGAAATCTTCCAACATAGACATTTGGTTTCTGTCATCTTTGACTTCGCCTGTTGAACCATCGTAAACAACCTTATTACGATAACGACCCATTACATCTTTCAGATAAGCCTCTGCCTTAGGTTTAGGCAAGTTACCTACATCAATGTAAAAGATTCTTCGTTCTGGTGCCCGACTAATACGATAGATGACTGTTGCATCTTCCATCATACGGAGTTGGTTCACAGACTTTATGGCTTTCTGTAAGTAACCATAGACTTGTTTTGTTGTGGGGTTGTATACTCCTGATGTGCAATACGCAATACTGTCAGGAGAAATTTTCAACCCTTGAGAATTCTTTACGCCAGGACCACCAATGCCAGTGAGTCCAGGATAGACACCCGCTTCGTTGTAGATGTAAAACTCCTGAACCTTTTGAACCATGTCAAATCCTTCAGTCTGTAGTTTCCTAGTACCTTTATCTACAACACGAACTTTTTTAATAAACTTGGGGTCGATGTATCTAACTTCGGTGATACCTTTACGAGGCGCCTTTTCATCTACCATCTTATGATAGAATATTCTACCATCAATGTACCATCTACGGAAGATGTCGTGTGCTTTATGTTTCCAATCTAGGAGGCGGAGTATCTCACCAAATTCTGCATCTATCTTTCTCTTGATAGCTACAGACATATCAACTTGGTCCAAATCTAGTTTAACTGATGTATCCATCTCATCAGCAGTAATAGCTTCGTTGATTATATCTTCTATCGCTTGGTCACATTCGGGTGCTTCTGATGTGGTGCGATACTTACGAATAAGGTCCCAATCATTCTTTGCGGCTTTATCTAGGTTTACATACTGGCTAAAAAACCCGGCGCCACCAGCAATATCTAGTGTACCTTCTTCGTCAGAAGGAGCTACAAAAGATTTACCTTTTGATTCTTCCTTCTTTTTCTTAAATTCATATCCAAATAGTTCTGCCATAATACTATTTATAAGGGAAGAGGACCATAAAAAACGGCGGCCTAGAAACTAGACCGCCGCATTTATGTTACTTATTAACCAGCTCCTAATGCACCACCCTCACCAGCGAGAGTCATATAGTTGAATCTAAATGTACAATCAAATTCTTCTATTACATCATTTGTCTCGTAAGCAAGAGCTATTTCTGCAACATTAGTGGGCCACAGTCCATGAAGTGTTGCTGTACGGATAACATTTTCACTTCTGTCTAACTGTTGTACTTGGCCTTCCCCGTAATACGAATTGGGCGGCTGAGCGCCAGCAGTTGACGAACCTATGTTGTTGATACCACTTGACCAAGACTCCAACGCGCCTCTAACTAACCAATCGTTGTCGTTGAACACTGTTACAGTCCAGTCAGCATACGTTCTGTCACCAGCAACGTAAACTGTACGACCACGATAAGGAATGGGCACTTCACCGACTGTCATGGCCGGTAGAGCCGAGGTTCGACACAAGAAGGTCATAGCACTTGAAGCCGCGCCACCCATAAAGCCACCTGATACGGTTACTTTAAACTGGTTAGCACGTGCGCCACCACCAGAGAGTCTATTGACAAAATCATTAACATTAGCCATTTTTTACTCCCCCTTATGCCGGTGTGACACCGATTACTTCAGCGAAATCAACACCTGTTCGGGTTGCGATGAAGGTCAGTGTGATAAAGTTAATAGAGCGTGCAGGTTTCACAAAGATATCAGCACGGAACTCGTTGTTATCAATGACTTGACCAGTATTATTGGTCTCATCACATACAACAACAAAGTCTGTGATACCGCGGCGAGCCTGTACATCTCTAAGATATGGGTTTACCATTGCCTTAAAGTTATTTCTTGTGAACTCATCGTTGAATTCAAAGAGTACTGAACGAGCAGCAACTTTAATAGCCTCCTCGATTGTGAGGAATAGACGGCGGACGTTAATCCTGTTGAAAGCACTGTTTCTGGCCAACGCTGTTTTATCACCCCAAAGCATTGTACCTTCACCTGGGAACGCAACAACTGGGTTGACACGTTTTCGATAAAGTAAATCTCTCTGAGTTTGCGTTGGGTTAAATGCCAAAGATACTGAACCTCTTATCTGACCGCGGGCGACGCCAGCAGGCGACCACCACGGATCTTCAAGATAATCAGTACGGGCACATGAACCAGCAACATGACCACACAATGGAACCCATCGGTAGACATCGTTGTACTTATCAAACTGTTTGGTATAGCCACTGTCATAGATAGTGTAAGACGAACTCGCCAACGCATCAAAGTAACCTGTTACGTTAGTTGACTGTGTGTATGTCTGAGCAATATTCACCACATCACTCTTATCAGGAGAAATAAAACCAACACAATCCTTTCTCTTGTCTACGAGGTCTGTAATGTACACACCGTGAGTTGTCGCACCACCGTTATCAACAGTAGCAGGACCAGCGATAAGCAGGTTGATGTCCTGTGTATCTGGGTCATTGAAATAATCATAGGCAGCTTGTCGTTGAGCTTCGGACGGAGCATTCGTACCACCAATACCAGATACTAGACTAGCAGCATCTATGGCATTTGTTGGTGCCGCAAATGTTGTTCCTGCAGCAAGACTACCCCAGTTACTCGCACCAGCGGGATGGTCCATCCAATAGATAAACGCCGAACTAGTATACAATACATCTGCATAATAGATAGCATTACCTTCATCGGATAGAGCATCAGACGCCTTAGATACGGCCGAATATTTTTCCAACACTTCGTTAGCTACACCACTGATAAGACCATCTTCATCTACGATGATAATGTGCATCTCATCATTGGAACCACCTCGTGTGGAAGTATATGCGGTTGTGCTTGGAGCCCGGTCAAACTGGTCATACCAACGCCATCGGCGGTCAACATTAGTGCCGGATGACACTTCTGTAGCTAGACCAGTTGCACTAGTTGCGGGGTGCCTAACAATAGTAATATCATTTGTAGAAACATTAGTGACCCGATAGTTCTGACCACTTGTTTCTTGAAAATAAACGATATCACCAACAGAAAAACCTGTACCGGAGGTCAAAGTAATAACTACTTGACCAGCAGCTTCAGTACCGGCTACTGTTGTTTTTGCAAGTTCCTCATAACCAGCTGCAGTATTACACGCTTCAACTCGGAGACTATTCGCCCATGTACCAGCAGTTCTGGCAGCCCATTCACCTACGTTGGCAGAGCCATCGTTGTAAGGACCTGTAGTGCCATCACCGTCAGTATAATGTTTGTTATTTTTAATTAGGACAGCTGTACCAGAAACACAAGCATTTTTATCTGCTGTACCACCTGTTCCAGTTTGCATCCTAACCACCTTTAGGGTATTACTATACATCAAGAATGAAGCAGCACTAAACCAGTATTGATGGTTAGTTATATTTGGCTTACCAAATATAGTAACCAGTTCTTCTTCACTACTGATTGTAATTACTTCTTCAATAGGACCTTTCTGCGCTACGATAGCTACCGCACCAATACTGGAAGGTTCGCTTCGTACAGAAGTAGTTAGGTCTCGTTCTTTTACAGCAACACCAGGTGAAACTAAATCTACCATTTTCTTAGTTCTCCTTGGTTAAGTATTATTATATAGGTAAACATCACGAAAAATCTTTCACTTTTTATATAAGATATTTAGTAAATACTCATTCTTCAGAGACACAAATGTATCGAGTATTGATAAATAAAACCAAGGAGGGTTGGTACAAATGTATCGGAAAAGTAGAACAACGTATCTAATCAATAGTTTTAGAGACTATCAATGTAACTGCGGCGAAGCGGAGATGGTTACCCTTGTCTGGTATCCCCACCATAAGAAAATAAGAAATCTAATATACAGATATGGTTCTAAGACGGAACAACGACAAGAAGCACTAAGGCTAATGGAGCAAAGTACTCCAATGTGTAGAAACTGTGCTGCAAAATTTGAACACGGATTGGAACCATTTATTCTTTAGTGTGTCTCTACATCCCAAAAGTTGGGGTAGTCTTTTGCTGGACGCCAATAGTCACCATCAGTATCTACAAAGGGAGTTAGGTCTTCCCCATAGTGAACCCCATCATCTATGAAACCAAATGGAGCCATATCAGCTTCGATTGATTCTTTCTGACTATCATACAATCGTTTCCGAATATCGTCATCGGTCAACTCTTTGAAGTACTGTTGGTCAGTCAACCAGGCAAAGAACACTAGACACATCATCAAATCATCAGTACTACCATCTTCAGCCTCAAAGGATTGCCCCTTCTGAATGAATGTACTCATCTCCACGATGATATCAAAATCGGACAGTAGTAACTTATCACCTTCTATCAATTGTTTCAATGTAGAGCATCCTATTCGCTTTAATGACTTGGTTGTTCTGATACCTAAGTCAGACTCTCCTTCACCAAAACCACCACTGACTATCTGACCAAGACGACCCTTGACTTGTGACTGCATCACATTCTCATAGGCCATATCGTGGTGTAAGGCATCTGCCACCTGACCACCGATGTCGTTTATCTCTACCAATATATGTGAGTCGTTGTAAGTTTTAGCTGCTCGATAAATGATATCGGGGAATATGAGAGGTTTGATTTCATTGCTTCGATATTTAGCGACGAGTCTGTATGGTACGGCAGTGATATCAATAACAACAAAAGCGGAATAGTCACTTGCAGCCCCACGAGCCACATCAACGGTAATACAATACTGATGGTCTTTTTTTGGTCTTTCATATACATCAAATCCTGCGCTCCTCTCCATTGGGTCAACGTGTGGTATAGTTTGTATCTTTGTAGGTGATATCAGAGTATCAACACTACCTAAAAATGAACACTCAAATTCTTGTAGAAACTGTTGTTCACTTGTATTTTTTATTGTTTGTTCTCTCCACTGTTCATCTCTCCCAGGGACTTCAGACCAATGAACCTCTATGGGGACAAACTCGTTTCGTTTATTCTCAGCATCTGACCACATCTTATAAAACATATTCATACCATGTGGGGTAGATACTATCATTACCTTCGATGATTGTCCCGAACTAATGGTGGGATAAACTGATGAAAAGAATTGTTCTGCGATGTTGCTGGGGATAAAGGCGAACTCATCAAGGAATATGATATTGTAAGAACCACCACGAACAGCAGAAGCAGAAGTAGATGCAGCAAGTATTTTGGATCCATTTTCTAATTCCAAGGAACCTTTGTTCCAATTCATAACTCCCATTTGCATCCAACTAGGGAGATGTTCATATGCCAACTGGAGTCTTGATAACAAATCTCTAGCAGTAGATGCTTTGTTGGCGAGTATGGCTACATTTACGTTCTCGTTGAAAATAATGTAGTGTATCAGATAAGACAACACAACGGTTGACTTACCAGATTGCCGAGGTAGTTTACAAATAGTAAACCTGTTGCTGTGAAAAGATTTTACAATCTCTTGTTGAAAAGGATACATCTTAAAAGGCACAAGACCTTCATCAATACTTACGATGTTTACGTGTTGTTCTATAAAGTAAACAGGGTCTGCAGCACAAGCCATAAACTCTTGAATTTGCTCTTGAGTATATTCTTGTCGTACTTGTGCTGACTTGAGATTGGGGTTACCTTTGTAGGTTTCAATCGGCATTAGGTTTCTCTTTGATGAGTGCCTGAAGTTCTTTAGTTGACCCAATAAACAAAGCATTAGTCACATTGTGAGGTGCGTTACTAGGAACCTCTTTCAGTTTCTTCATCTTTTCTTGTAGGTCGGCCAGTCTCTCTGTTACTTCCGAAACTGTTTTGATAAGTTGACCGGCTACCTCATAGGTTCTAGGGTGTTCCTGTTCTTTCGCCAGGTCTAGAATGCCTGTAATGGCGTCCTGACCACGCTCAATGAGGTTGTAGAAGTTTTCCCGACTGTACCGATAGTCTATGTCTACCTCATCTAAACCACCGTTAGGCGCTGTTACAGCAGTGCCTGGTAAGGGTTTAGGGTCAATTATTTCTTGTTTGATGTCCTGTTGTATTCCTAGGGCATCATTAATCGCTGCGTCAATTCTACTCACTCTTATGTTTTCCTAAAATTTCTATAATTTCCCAGCTGCCATCTGAATAACGATGTACATGAGCGTCTACTAAGTCACACATAAAAGCTAAATGTTCACCATCAATCTGATATTCAATGCCATTGATTTCTACGGTATCTGTTTCTTCAGCTTTGTTTCGCCACATCTTTGTAACTTTTCTTTTTGTTTTCAGGCAGTCACTCATACTATCGGCACCCTTATGGTCTATCAATGTACCATCAGCAAATACACAAACAGCAAAAACTGCTTCAACTTCTTTTGCATCTTCTATCGGACACATTTGATGGCCATCTTCACCACACCCTGTACAGTTTGCCCAGGATAAACCGGCGAATAACAACAAGAATACCCCTGCGGCCATAAGATGCCACCTTAGTTCTTTAAGTTTCATAGTTTTACCTTTCCTTTCTTATCTTTCTCAAAGGTTAGTATTTTCTTAACTACTATTACCCCTTCGTGATTTTCTCCTAGTTGTACCTCATGTTTCTCACAAGTAAATCGTGTTTTACCTGTGTAAGAATCTTTCCAACCATTTCGTTTCAGATTTCGTTTCATTTTTAGGCAGCCGCTCATACCCATCTCTACCCATTGACCCCTATCGTTTTCGTAATGTCCCATCCACTCTTTTGGTATATCATTAATGTATAATATCAAAACCATTAATGTAGCTATTGTTGCAGTCACGGTGTATGTCCTCCATTCGCCTTTAGCGTTGCAATCTGATCCCGGAGAGTCTCGATTCGTTCTTCCAATGAACTAATACGTTTTTCAAAAAACTCCAAGGTCAAAGCCTGCTGTTGGTCATGCGGAGCTTTACCTGTATCTATTTCATCTTGTAACTTTTCAAACTCGCTAGCCAAATGCTCTATCAGCATAAACTGTTCTGAATCGGCAGGCAATGAACCAAGGTCACCCCTTGGCCATTTAATTCTAAATTCTGTATTCTTTACTAGGTCTGCTTGAACTAAAATCGCTTGTGTTTCAATTTTATTCAATCGTTCAATAACACCAAAGTATGCCCAGACCCCTAAGGCGACAGCAACTATCAGTGAAATTAAGTTTCTCACTGGCATCGCAAATCTTGTGTTATCGTTTAAATCATGTGTTTCATGTTTACTATTAGCCAAAAATATTCACCCCCCAACAACTAAATTGTATTAAACCCATTCAGATGTTGATTCATTAAATCCAAAGTTATCATCACTATCACCAGTACCTGTGACCTGTGTTGTAAATCTCTGTACTCTTGTAGGCGTAGCTGCTGGCAAGTCGGCATAAGTATCGGCCTGAACCTTTGTAATTGGTTTCGCTGTTGTAACAGGACCGTATACATAGGACTTAGCAGTAAATTGGAATGTATAAATGATTGCTCGTCTTGTAGTAAAGTCGCCTTCATAAGTATCTTCGTAACCAATACTATTCAATACAATTGGGACATCTCTAACGATATCCATATCAGGCACTTCACGAATAGAAACCGTGTACTCTGGTTGAAAAAATGGTAGTATCTGTTCTACTATCTGAATACCATCATCTGAGTTTTTAGTCATAACAAATAACTCAAACTGCATATTATAAGGAACAGGTGTATACTGTGTAGACATCTGTTTAAGTTCCTTACTCTTGGCATTAGATACTTTCTTCTGTTTAATTATTCTATTTAACTTTCTCACTGGGTCATAGTCAAACGATTGAATTTCAAACCCAATGCGAGGCAATGTCATCGCGATAGGTTGATTAGCGCCAGGGTCTTGTGTGAGCCTAACTAAAAACTTCTGTTTAGGTCCATAAGCCAAAGGCACCTTCATAGTCTGCACTGTATCACCCTGATTATTTTTGCGTATAATAGTTATCTCATTAAACAAACTACCAAAAGCAATGATAGTCTTTCTTAATGATTCGTTGTAAAAATATTGTCCTAACATAATTATGTTTCCTAGTCTGGTTCACCAAATGGATTTCTTTCTGTGAAGTCAAGTACTGCGTCAGCAGAATCAAAGCCCGAACCTGTGCCAGTTACAGCATCTTCTAGCCATGAGTTGTCTGCCAATGGTTCTGCACTTACCAAGTTGAAATCTTCGTTAATAATAAAGTAACTGTTTTCTGAGTCAGAATCTTCCATGAGAATAGCATCAAATATGGCATTCGGTTCTGCAGGTACACTTGTAACTCTCGTTGCAGTATCATGGTTATAAGCTAACGACCCTGGTATCGTTAAAGTGGTGCCACTAATATCAGAGTAATCAACTGTTTCAGACGGGTTGGTTTGGTCTGCTGAAATTGTTACAGTGCCTGTTGCCGGCAAGTTAGTCACACTCGCCAATGTAATAGACTGAGCACCTACTACCACACCACCACTGAGAGTAGTAACAACCACTGGCGTTTCGTCTTGACCGATGAGCAATTGCCCAGAAGCTGGCGGTGAGTTAGTAGCATCCTCAAGTTCAATCTGTCCGTCAGCATAAAGGTCTGTTCCTCTTTCAAGAGCAAACTTGCAGTTGTAAAGTACAGTTGTACTTTGTTCACTGATAAACTGCCATTGTAACTCATCACTACTATATGTATCTTCGATGACATCAATATCAGCCACACCTGTATCCAGACGTTCATCTGAGTATTCAACTGTACGGGCGTAGAGTTTATAAACTGGCAAGTTATCTATTTGGTAGAATGGGTCATCCTTATCTACAAAACTAATTTCAAAAAGACGAGGTCCATTTGAAAAATAAATCCAATCACCTTCATTTGGTCTGAGAGATGTTATTAAATTTGTATTAGCACTTATAAGGTCTTCCCATCGCCGGCGAGATACAGTAAAAATAGTTTCATCCCTGACCTCTAAACCAAAACGTGTGATTATTTCTTTTTCACCTTGATAACCTTCTACAGTATCCATATACATCTCAATCATATAAGCATCTGTAAATTTAGATAATGGGGCTTCTCCAAAGAGCTCGTCTTTATTTACCAATGTTCTTGGTAAATAGTACACATCAAACCCATAGATTTGAAGGGCCTCTATTACTAAATCTTCATAAAGATATTGTTCTGATATCGTACCTTTAGAAAAATGATGATTGGTTGGCATTTAATTATCCTATGTCCATCATAATGGGTTCTTCCCATGTTGTCTTTGACTGTTCTTCTAGTAACTGTATCTCTTGCATAGCCGCTTCAAAGATAGCACCACCATTCATGGTAACACCACCTAACATTGTAACACCATTAAACTTCATTAAGTTCTCTCCCCACTGTCTTTTTATTAGAGCAGTAGCATATTTTTTCAACCAGAGGTCGTTGTAAATATCTGTCCATATGGTGGGGTCTAATTTACGATATGCTTCAATGATGATGTACTCATCAACTTCAACATCATCACCCCAGTCCATATTGATGTAAAGGCGTCGTTGGTGTACATTAAACTGAATGGGTTTCTCTCCAATAAGAATCATGTCGAGAAAGTCAAGATGCCACATGGTCATCTGATAATGAATAACGGACTCGGACGAAAAGTCATAGAGGTCATTAAGACGGAGTTGGTAACGAATATCAAACATATTCAAGTTACCGCGGTCACTGAAAGGCAATACTCTCAATACACTCTGAACAGAATCGGGCATTGGAAGATAAGCCTGACCCAAAGACCATGTAATGGCTTCTACACTTGTAACGCCAGAACCAGAGTCGTGTGCATTAGCAAGAGCGGCTGTTGTTAATGTATTACCAGTGACGGCTGAATATGTAACCGTTTCTGCGGCATTTGTTCCATCAGCAGCAATCGTAATACTACCTGTAGCAGGAAATCCAGCAGCACTTGTTAAAACAACAGTTGTAGCACCAGCTAAATAAGCACCATCAAGAGTTGTAGTAATCTGATTACCATCTGTTGCTACTTCGCTTGTGTCTGCGTTGCCTCTGTCTACATCGGCCTGAGTTATTTTATGTTTTAGATAACATCGTTGCATACCACCATACTGAAAAGTATAGAAGTATTGTAACGCTTCATCTATTCGGTCATCACATTGGTCCTCATCTATGTTTATATCAATAACTGGATAACCGAGCTTTCTTTTGCACCACTGTTTTAGTGTTGCTTTTGAATTTGGTATTGCCATATTCTTATCCTAATGCTATCGCCATTGCAGTAACGGTTGCGTTACCTGCTTTGCTATCTATTTGAGTTTGAGCATTACTGGTCAAACTGTTAATGTATTGTAATTCTGTATTGGTTACTGTACCATCTGCCAAGTTCGTAGCATTTATTCCTGTGCCTATTGCGAGTGTTACATCTCCAGAAGTACCACCACCTGTCAAACCTGTACCGGCTGTGACACTTGTAATGTCTCCAATAGTACTAAAAAGATTTGAAACTAAAACTTTCTTTGTACTATCGTCTGTCGCATCTTGTATAACTAGATAGTCAGTTAAAGCTGCTGTAGTTCCTAATGCTGTTAGTTCTGATACATCTAAATTTAAAGTGACTGTCCCTTGGTTACCGCCACCTGATAAACCAACACCAGCAGTAACACCATTTATATCTCCAATTGGAGTTGTGCCTTCTACAGCTTTAAATTTCTGTGACGCATTATCCCACGCCAAGAATTGATGAGTAGCACTGAAAGGTGTAGTGGTATCAACATCATCCAAATCTAACAGTTCAACAGCACCAGTACCATATGTCATACCTCTCTGGCCCCAACCCACATTGGTTGCCAAGACGTTGTTGACTATGCCTCTTATCTTACTATCAATAATCTCTTCCGGTGAACGCTCAACAACTTCTTCTTCAATCTTAATGTTATTGAGATATTCTGCGGCTTGTTGTACTGCTGTACCTTCTAGTATCTTATATTCTTCTTCGGGCAGGTCTGCTTTATGTCTTTCTAACAGGGCAGAAACATCATTGACCATCTGAGTCGCTTTAGCATTTCTTTGACCAAACAGGTCCATTTGCCAGTTAGCATCCCCTTGAGCAACAGATGGATCATATTTTTCATATCCCAACTCTCTAGGTACAGGAGTAGTTGTATTCATTTTTCCAGCAGAAGCATTAATCAACATCTGGGATGTTTCACTAATCTCATACTTAGGAGTTACAATAGGAAGACCTGCATACTTTTCTGAAACGGCCAGTGCTGTATCTTCAAGAGGTTCAAAGAAACTCTTTTCTAGAATAGGCTCTAGTTCTGTTTCAGGTTCGGGTTCTGGTTCTGGTTCAGTCGGAGGAGCAAATAAATCATAACCAGCAACCCCACTAAACAAACCTTTAAGTTCTTCAGTTACAGCTGTCAACACTGCCGGGTCTATTTGTATTTGTGGTTGTGGCACCTCTTCTACAGGTTCAATAGATTCTAAAACAATTTCTTGTTCTGGCTCTGGCTCTGGTTCAGTAAGGTCCATTCCAGAAATACCCTCAAACAAACCTTGAAGTTCTCCCATTGCCTGTTCCATATCAGCGGCCACGACTTCTTCTTCGACAGGTATAACAGGCTCAGCCACCACCTCTACTTCTTCTTCCTTTACTTGAGCGCCTGTGTACGCCTTACCCACTTTCTTCTGAGTCTTGGTTTTCTTTAAACCAGGAATATCTCTTTCTGACTCGCCAGTATCTTCTTCAACTTCTACTGCACTTTCTTTCATAGAATCCAACAACCCCTCAAACTCAATAAGGTTATAAGATGTACCACTAGCAGCTTTATCTAGCTGACTTAAAAAGGATTCTGTTGCAGTAGACATTACGGGTCTGTTCTCGTTACACTAGGACTAACTGTAACAACGCCCTGTTGTATACGTTGTATTGTGTTGGGTGATGCGTCTAGTGTAGTAGTAACATCATAAACGTATCGACCTCGTTCAAGAGTGCCATAAGCAGTCTGAACATCAGTTAATGCTATTGTATATGTGCCATCTGTTGCGCTAACATGAGCACAAGTAAATGTGGTTGCACTAGACGACCCAAAAGATTTTCTTAGTTTAGCCTTAACAGTTTTACCTGTTAAGTCAATTACAGTTCCAGTATCTTCTTTTGCTGTGAACTGTTCAGAATAATCTGCGTTTTGGTCTATTAAAATATTACGAACTGTAGCCATAAAATAAACTCCGGATTCTTTATTCCACTATTTATAAGAATTTAGAGTTAGTGTTAGACTTGTAATATTAAACCTGGCTATGTACTGAAAGCATTAAAATGCTTTGGAAGGTAAAATTGAAATCTCTTATCGAGTTATTTACGGCTTTGTAGGCCATGTCGCGGCGTCTACGTGAGCTTTAGTTGTCTTACCAGAAGGTAAGTCACGCAATTCTTGACGATATGTGGTCATATCTGATGACATGGTTACATCGGAAAGAGCATAGAAATCTGTTTCAGCCAAAAGGCGATTACGAGTTTCACGCATCCCAGCAAGTGCTCTGGCATCTTCACCAGCAGCCCATGCAGCTTCTTCGTTGTCTCTTGCAGTTTCTTCTGCTGCTGTAAATTGGACGGATACGCCGTCTACCATTTTATATCTAGGCATTGTATTCTCTCTCTATTACTATTTATATTAAGCAAAACCCCAAAACTTTATATATCCTGAAGTTGCATTTCCACTACTCATCTGAAATTGTATACCATCAATCGCAGTAGCATTAACATTCCAAAAACCACAACAAAGTCTACGTTGTTGCTCATCACCATTATTTCTATATGAAGCATCTGAAAACCATTTTTTAACTTTAGACGATGATGCAGGTTCAAATATCCATAGTTCACCTTCCCCTTCTTCATCATTACCGAGGTCTGGCATAAAATTTAACCAGTTTGTATTATTGTCTACTGTGTGGCCAGATTGAGAAAAGTTGCCTCCACCAGAATTACTCCAAATATACCACTGTTGTCCTACATTATTCTGTGTAGAACTATTAGTGTCTTTAAATTGGTATTCTGCACCATCTGTAGCAGGCCTAAGAGCAATAAACTGAAACATAAAAGTTTTATAAGAAGCACTAAATGTAAATGTAGAAAGTGCTGTATTAGATAAAGTAGTTGTACTTATCAACGTAGGTGTTCCACCAAATCCTGTTGCGGTACCATTATTGGCTATCGTTACTCCGGATGGAATAGTAAAAGTATCCCCACTGTCTCCAAATGTAAAATCAGTACCTGAACCAGGAGCAAATTTATTTGTTTTTGTTTCTGTTGTTACTGTAAGAGTTGTGGGTAAATTTACAGTAGCATTAGAAACATCCAAAGTAACTCCAGATGGAATAGTAAAAGAATCTCCACTGTCACCTAGGGTAGTAGACGTAGCACTTGCTGGAGATATTTTATTAACCTTTACTTCACTAGTCATTAGTTCCACCCCCATAGTTTCATTCTACCGGTAACAATGTTACCACTACTAAATTTAAATCTAAATGCGTCTATCGCTGATGTAGTATCTAAAGTTCCGTTAGGCATAACCAAAACAGGTGCAGCATCAGAGTATATACCTCCACCTCTAGCTACAAATTGTTTTAATACACCTGAGGCTCCATTATTATAAATTATCATATCTCCCCAACATCCTTCACCACTAGCATTACCTACGTTAATAACCAAGTGTTGATAATTTGTCGAGTTCCATAAAGTCGAACCAGATTGATAACTCATAGTACCACTACCACTCGGTGTAGGCATATAACCACGAATAGCACCAGAATCTATGTTTACTCCCCAGGTTGACCCATTATCAATAGAGTATTGAAATTCAAAATTAACAGCATCGGTTTCCGGGTTCATAAAAGCCCAAGCAAATTTTAATACTTTATAACTAGCAGAAATGGATGTAAATTCTAGTGCTGCTGAATTAGATGCGGTCTGTGTACCGAGCAACACGACATTTCCGAACCCAGTTGCTGATCCATTATTAGTCATCGTGACACCAGCTGGCACCGTAAAAGTATCCCCACTATCGCCCCAGGTCATAGCAGTTCCACTACCCGGACTTATTTTATTCGTTTTTACTTCCGTTGTAGCAGTAATACTAGCAGGCAGTGTCATCGTACCACTATTGGTAAGTGTTACTCCAGTAGGAACCGTAAACGTGTCCCCACTATCCCCTACTGCAACTGCGGTTCCTGTGGCCGGTGAAATCTTTTCTGTTCTTACTTGCGCCATCAGTTTACTCCATAGAGTTGAAAAATACCAGACTCAATATTGCCAGAGGAGTATGCTAACCTAATAGCATTTACTCCGGTTGTGGTTGCACCATACCAAGATCCATGATAATCATCAGTATAGTTTCCTTGATGATAACTACTAAACCTAAATGTACCTCCTGTCATATTATCATCTGCGGACCTACCTGGACCAAAAATTGAAACTATTCCACTTAATCCTTCTCCAGCATCAGCACCACAATCCTTTACCATAGCTGCAAGACTAGTATCATTATTCTGAGCTCCATTCTGAGCCGCAACACTATCATTTGCACCAGCTACTGACATCTGACCTCTAAAAAGAAAAACATTCTTTCCAACACCAGTCCAAGTTGAACCATTATCTGTTGACAATTGAAAACAAAAACTATTGCCGTTTGTATCTCCAAAAGCATTTAATACTATAATTTTATACTCATCGTAGGTATCTGTAATATAAGTAGAACTAAAATCTGCTGCTGCAGTACCTGTTGATATGGTTACTGTGCTAAGCAACGTCCATCCACCACCAAAACCCGATGTCGTTCCACTATTGGCCAATGTGACACCAGCAGGAATCGTAATCGTATCCCCACTGTCCCCTACCGCAACACCTGTACCTGTGGCGGGACTTATTTTATTCGTTGATATTTGTGTCGTAGCAGTCGCTGTATCTAACGAAAGAGTAGAATCAGTTGTGGTGAACGTAGCACCACTAGGAATAGTAAATGTATCCCCTGAGTCACCTAATGTAGTTGTTCCGCCTGGTGTGGGTATGACCTTATCTGTTTTTAATTCAGACATTTATTTGTATTCCGTCACCAAGACAACACCATGTCCGCCTGCAGGAGAATCTAATTGATAAGCACCACCACTACCTCCACCATAGCCGGTAACAGTATCACTGGTCAATTGGCCTGTCCAAATATTCACACCACCAGTACCCATATGAGAGTCTCCACCATAGTTGGATGCACCACCAGCTGTACCACGTTGTCCTGGTATATTCAAATCACCACCACTAGCAACTCCACCAGCGGAACTACCATAAGCAGTAGTACCAGTACCACCAACACCACCAGCCCCAGTAATAGTATTCGTACCATCAGCCCAAGAACTATCACCACCAGTAGTGCCGTCTGTATCATTAGTTGTCTGCGCCGGCCCACCTGTTCCTACCACAATAGTAGCAGATGAAATAGATGATACGTCTAAAAATTTCCTAGCGTATCCCCCGCCGCCACCGCCACCCATTGCGGCACCATTAGAATTTCTTTTACCACCACTACCACCAGCACCTTGTACTTCTATCATAACTTTTGTGATGCCTGTTGGACGAGTCCATGTTTGAGATCCTAAAGTAGTAAACACTTGCATTGATGCAATACCAGAAACATCAGCAACAGATACGAAAGATAAAGTGCCCGAACCATCTGTAGCCATTACTTGATCGGCTGATCCATCTGCTGATGGTAATGTAAACTCTGCGGCACCTGAAGTTGTTTTTTGAATCTTGTCTGTTTTAATTTTGCTCATACTACACTCCAGTTGCCATTAACTGTCACCGTGTATCCACCAGCTATCGTTATAGGTCCGCCTGATACAGCATTAGTAGTAGTTGGTACTGTAATATTTTCGTTAATAGTTTGGGCATTTGTTCTCATCAAACCATCAGTACCTAATGTACCATCAGCCATTACATAATCTGCCCTTAGACCGAGGTAAATAACTTCTATATTATCTGTGCCTGAAGGTGGGGCATTGCCCGCACCAAAATCTAATGTAGTGCCTGTTACTCCGTAAGCATTAACATTCTGTTTTACACCATCAATAGACACTAATAGAGCAGCAGGGTTTGCCGCACCGTGTGTTAGTGTGAATGATGTTGTTGAAGCGTTACCCGATAATAGTTGTGAAGGGTACGATCCAAATGTTGGTTCTTTTCCTATATATGACATATTTATTTTCTCTCGTACTATTTATACGTTTTACTTCGCCCGCGTATACTTAAATGGATACTCAGCAAAGGCCATGAATAAGTGTCTGTCATTAGTATCATTAACAGCACTATAAGATGTTCTTAACTTCACGCCATTACTTACAAAGTCTATAAAATACGTTGTAGCATTTGCAACATATTCAGCGTCGGTAGTGTTAGGAGAAAGTTTCTTCGGCATTTTATTTACCTCATCCCTAGAATTATCCCACACATTCCATCCTTCCACATCTTGCATATTTTTTATAAAGAAATAGGCGGGCCGGAAGCCGGTGTAAATAAATGAACCGTCGGCGTTCCCATTTCCTGTATAGACTCCCATTTTAGAATATCCCTCGACACTATGAAAGCAGTATATAATACTTTGATAACTACCGTTATTTAATCCATCTGAACCCGCAGTAAACACACTTGCCGTAGGTGCTGTACTATTAAAACAATTGGGATGAGAATATTCTGCACTAGTAGTATTGAGAAGTAGTACATAAGCCCAAGGGGTACTACCGTCATTATGCCAATCACTTCCAACTCTCCAATTATCAGCCCCACCAACATACGGTTTACCTATAAGTATTTGTGGTGCTTGAGAAAGTCCGTGACCTAAAGTGATGGTGCCACCTGTACCTGTAGTGGACATTCCCACAACAGAAAATCCAGCTGTTGGATTAGCACTCACTAAAGAGTCCATACTTCCTTCAGTATTGGTAACATGAGTGCCACCAGCCTTCCAGTTCCATGCTACAAAGTTTCCACCACTGGCATTGGTATCAACATTACTTCCAACAGTAAATCCATCACTACCAAAAGAGGCAACATAGGTAGCATCTGTAACTTCCATACCAGTTGAGTTAGTTTCTAATCTATTTGTTGCCCCACGCACCACATCTTGTGCGATGTTTCCTGTAGTTGCGCTTCTACTCTTGAGCCAAAGCCAGTCTGGCTGGAACCCTACCCCACTTATTGCGTTACTAGCATTACCATCACCAGTATAAAGGACTGCATTAAAATTCTCCTCAGGCAAAGGAATAGCTGGATCGGGCAAATTATCCGTACAGAGCGCAAGATAGCCAGCTGGTGGAGTATAATAAAAGTCCCCATTAGCATTAGCGTCTGTATTTCCTTGTGCTGTTTTCCTGCCGGTAAATGAACTATCTTGACCAAAATTAAGTACTGAAGTACTTGCGTTGTAATTTTGAAAAGCTGGAATAAACGACCTCGCCCCAGCAGTCCAAGTCATCACCGCTCCTGTCTTGCTTCCACCACTTGTAGGATCTCCACCAGAAACGGTTGGTGTATACCAAGTATTATTCACGCCAAAATACAAAGCCCCATTGTCATGGTCTAAAGCAAATTGAACAACATCATCAACGACTGTCGCCTGGCCACCTGCTGATGTACCACCACCATCGGTTTCATATTCACCATCACAGCCAATCTTCCAACCACCATTAGATTCTGACTCGCCAGGTCTACCATTATTATCTGACCAAGTTCCTACTTTTTCAAATACTGTGGCATCAACTGTTCCAACAAACGGCCATTGTGTATTTGGAATGTTTGTTGTAAGGGTTTCCCAATACCATTTGCCAGTAGCTGGCGGAACAATACTAGATATAGTATTTCCACTATTACCCGCACTATTACCAGTTTGTTTTAAATTGCCTTCCGAAAAATCTGAATTGGGTGAATAACAAAGTGGATTAAGTACCGCAAAGTTACTACCTTTATTATTTTGCGGAGTATCTATCATTTGATGCCTAGCAGGAATAGAAGCTGCCGTAAAGTCATTACCCAACCCACTTGAGTCAGTTCCAAAATCGGCACTATCTTTATATTCTAAGAAAAAAGAATTACCAGAATATGTACCTGTGTATTCAATAGCTTTTAGTTGTCCTGTATCCCCATCTGTCTCTGTAAAGGATGCTGGAGTTAGTGCCTGACCTTCTATAAAATAAGTATCAGCCATATATCCGTTAGCGGGATCATTACCATCTGAGGAACCTACACGAAATAAATCACCGGAAACAATACCAAAGTTGGAAGCATATCCATTTCCACTTTTTATACCATATATTGATGAGGGGTCTTGAAGAACACCGTTGACATAAAGCCATACATAGGGACTAGTATTATAATCAAGAACGTGCATAATGTGATACCAACTGGCATAGTCCCTAAACCCCAACCAACCGCCGGCCCCACCAGCACCTGAATCTGTATCCCAATCCCATTCTGAAACAGAACCATTCCAACCATTCCATCTAAGGCCAGCATCCGAATCATTCTGAAAACCAAACCATATTGTTGAAGCATCATTATTACTTTCAACGTCAACCCAATATAAAGCTTTTGAACTTGTAGTCGGCCTACCCTTTTTATACCAAGTGGCAAATGTCCACTTCATATCGGTAGAACCCGCTGCGGTCATTGTACGAGAAAGTTTAGGACTACTATTAGGAGCATCTGGCATATACATAGAGTTATCTATATTATAGCCACTAACAACGCCTGAGGCGCCGATGATTGCGTTTTCTGAAAAGACGCCCATAGGAATTATTCTCCTATGAGAGGTTCAATGTAGCGACGGCCTGAATACTTGTAGAAGAGCGGACAACATAGTCTATTCTGTCCACTGCTGCCGCTGTTGTGGTGAGTGTCGGTGCAGTACCTGCTGCCCAATCAAAATTGGCACCCCAAGAGGCAGTTCTTGAACCTGAACCATCTTGTGTAAGAAAGATAGAACCTGTTTGACCTGCTGTCGTATTAGTTGGGTTTGCAAAAGTAATATTGTGAGCCATTGTACAACTGAAATGATTTGAATCGGCCATATCTATTGTTACAGTAGAGGCTGATGTAAGAGCAGTTATTTCTCCTCGTTGAGCCGCAGTCCAATTTCCGACTGAATTCTGTATTGCAATTTCACTAGCAGTATTTACCTGTGATGTGTTTATTGTTGTTAGTGGCATATGTTACTCCTTCGGATGTTTCGTCTTGACTGCTGCGCGAGCAGTTACTATGGCATCCCATTCTGTGGAGTCGCCACCTTCTTTTTTGACCAGAGCATCAATAACATCGCCAAGGTCGGGATATTCTAATACCCGTTTCTCTTTATATGTTGTCGGCTCCGGAATAATTCTTTCTATAGCCATGATAGTGATGTTCCGTAAATTCTTGTTTCTTTTGAACCACTTTGGTTCAGTGTTTCTATTTTGTATCTCATAGATGTGCCTGATGGTTGTCCTGATACATCTACTGTACCTGCCAGTATCTTTTGTGTACCAGAATATGTACCTTCATCTGCTAAAGTTATTTGTGAATATGTTGTTCCGTTGTCCCTAGAGACATAAGCTTTTACATCTGTATTGACTGTGGTTGTTCCTGTTGCGGGGTCCATTAGCATACATACACGACTGTTTGATGGAGCAGCCTGTGCTGTTTGGACATTAGATATTAGAGTCATATCATTATATACGTCTGGTGATTTTATTAGAACGATACCCGAACCACCATCTTTACCAGCACCATTATCACCGCCTCCGCCACCACCGCCAGTGTTTGCAGTTCCTGCTACAGCTGCGCCAGCACTACCTTCGCCTTTACCTCCGCCTCCAGCACCCCCTGCGCCACCAACAGCTGATGTAGCAGGACTGTTATATGCACCACCTCCCGCACCACCACCAAAATAACCTTTACCGGATGCTGGTGCTGTACTATTACTTGAATCTGTACCATAGGCATCAAAAGAGGTAAACTCTTTACCTACACCACCTACACCGCCGGGAACATTAGGACCTGGACCTGGACTACCTCCTCCCGCGCCACCAGCTCCACCACCACCAGAGCCAGCATCACTACCAGTATTTCCTCCAGCAGTACCATAACCTGTAGCAACTTGAGGAGTTCCAAAAGATGTGGGTTGGTTAGTTGCACCACCAGGCGTAGCATCGTTATCTGCGCCACCACCCGAACCACCAGCACCACCTGGCGCCGGACCGCCACCGCCACCACCTCGGCCACCGCCATTAGCTGTTAGCACAGTAGTATTAGCACCTTCTCCATTAACATTAAAAACTGAGTCGCTACCAGTTTGACCATTGCCACCAGCACCGCCAGCGCCAACTGTTACGTCATATTCTACACCAGAAGTTACTGGATAAGCACTCGCATGAACAACACCACCAGCACCACCGCCACCAGCATAGTATCCACTACTTCCACCACCACCGCCAGCAACGACTAAAATCTCAGCGTCACCAGTTGCTGTAGCAGTCCAAGTACCAGCACCAGTAGATGTAATAGCAGTTATTGTTCCATCAGCAGAACCAGAGTAGTAGTTTGAAACAGAGTTTCTAGTTTCGTTTGTAGAAGCACTAGCATCTACACCCGTAGCATCTTGGTAGTCATCTATAATACCATCTTTCATATTAAAGATAGCTAAACTATCTGCTGATGCTACTTTAAATCCAAGTAGTGATACATTGTCAACAGACGCCGCAGCACCTCCCACCATTTTGGCTTCGGTTATCTCGCCGTCTTTTATTACACCACCTGTTGCTTTAGTTATTGCCATAGTTCTTTACCACATTAGGGCTGTGCCATATACTCTTGTTATTTTTGCAGCGCCCTGGTTTAATGTTTCTATTTTATATCTCATGGAAGTTCCAGATGGCTGTCCTGAAATATCTACAGAACCTGATAGCATTCTTTTACCTGTGTCATATTCTCCATCATCCGTTAATGTGACCAGTGAATATGTCGTTCCATTATCCCGTGAGATATATGCCTTTATATCACTATTTATAGTTGTTGTGCCAGTTGAAGCTTCATCTAGCACCATTATTCTTCCTGTCGTTGGTGCAGCCGCTGCTGTCTGGGCATTTGATATTAGAGTCATATTAGCAGGACTTGATGCTGAATCGGCCACTCTAATAATAACAATTCCAGAACCACCCTTACCACCTGTTGTCGGATCGGACGATTGGCCACCACCACCGCCACCACCAGTATTAGCGCCACCAGCACCACCAGCTCCATTATTAGTTCCCGCACTACCTGGGTTTCTACCAGCACCGCCTGTTCCTGAACTCCCGTTATAACGTCTAGAACCACCACCGCCGCCGCCAATACCACCAGGTCCACCATTTGCTACCGGAGAACCGTTAGCATTAGAACTACCACCGCCGCCACCAGCATACCAATGACTTGATCCATCTCCTTCACCATCTACATCTATTCCTGGGCCACCAGTACCAGCAACACTATTGACTACATATGGAACACCAACGCCTTCAGCACCACCACCAGAACCCGCTGCAAAGTTTGGTGCAGCACCATGTCCAGGCGAACCATCATAACCCTCAACAGGACTATAACCACCAGCATTACCAGTACCAATAGGTCCTGATTCGTTACCACCGCCACCGGAACCACCATTACCACCTGTAGGTGATCCACTAGCAGCATTACCACCACCTCTACCACCACCAGTGGCAGAAATTGTGGCGAATGATGAATTATCACCATTAGCAGAAGCGGTAGTACTTGGACCTACACCACCGACGCCACCGTCACCAACAACTACACTATAAGTTCCAGCAGCAAGAGAAAGACTATAACTATGTGGTTCTCCTGACTTATCACTATAACGTACACCTCCAGCGCCTCCACCGCCACCATACGGAGCGCCACCACCTCCACCACCGGCAACAACTAGATATTTATAATCTTCGGCTGCATCGGTAGTAAAACTACCAGATGATGTAACTGTAGTCCATCTGTACCATGTATACCCTGCAGGTCCACCAGTACCAGTAGCATCCCAGTTTCCGGAACGAGTTGGAGTTATAGTTTCTTGACCGTGATAATACTTACTTGCATTTCTTACTTCATTAGTAGAAGCAGAAGCATCAACACCAGAGGCATCATTGTAACGGTCTATAATACCATCCTTCAAGTTGTAGATATTTAAATTGTTTTGTATGCCTACCTTTAGTGCCATGAAGTCAAGGTCACTACCTGAGGCAATATCTGCACCTAAATCAGCAGATGTAATAGAAGCATCTTCAAACATTGCTCCTGATATTTTTGTTCTTGTTCTTGCCATTATACTGACCTCCCATATTTAAAAGGATTCTGAGCCATGGCAATATAAACATATGTATTATTATTATCGTTATATGAACTATCTGCTGTTCTCCATTTAAAACCATTAGAGTCAAAATCAACAATATCTTCCGCAGTAACAACACCATCATTAAGGTTAGCCCACAACTTATTTCTAACAACATTATTAGGATATCTTACTCTATCCATCATAGCCCAACCACCACCAGCACCGACATTCTTAACCATTAAAAATTTGGGTTCAAGCCCAGTATAAACAAAGGCGCCATTGGCATTTCCATTGCCTGTATAGCGGCCCACTTTTAAGTAGCCTTCTACTGAATGGAAACAATAGGCTACCATATTCTTAGTGCTTTGGTTTACAGAATTACCATCCCACAAATGAAACACACTTGCAGTAGGAGCAGTACGCCACAGACCATTATCATTGCTCATAGCGCCACTGGTATTTAACTCTAAATATTCATAGTCATTCCAAGGGTCACCTGTACTCATCCAAGTAGAACCGACCTTCCAAGCTTGGGTTTCATCATAATTTTTAATAATTATATATTCTGGAGCCGCGCTCAACCCATGGCCAACTGTTGAACTAGTATTTCCTGTTCCAGTATATTTAACTATAGAGAATCCTGCCGTGGTATTTGCGCTGACTGTACTAGTAATATTTCCATCTGTATTTTCTACCCCAGCACCACCGCCTTTCCAGTTCCATGCAATATAGTTTGAACCATTAGCACCTATTGAACTTTGATTGCCGTGAGTAAATCCATCAGCGTCAAAAGAATTTAACATATCGGCATGAGTACTCTCAGCACCATTACTACTACTCTCTATAAGTTCTCCGGTTCCTCTAATAACATCAAACATCCATGGCGGTTTACTATCAACAAAAGCTTTACCCCATACAAAGTCGGGTTGGAACCCTACACCAGTTTGGGCTTGAGTTGTTCCACCATCACCTGTATATAGTATTGAGTTAAAGTGTTCACCTGGCAATGCGATACTTGGGTCCGCGAGATTGTTTGTACAGAGCGCAAGGTATCCTGTAGGTACAGTTCCCCAAAAATCTCCATTACCATTACTGTCTGTATTACCCTGTGCTGTCTCATATCCTTGAAAACTAGAGTCAGCACCAAAATTTATTTTATGATTATTATTCAGAGCAACGGTCCATTCTGTAGGATCAGTTTTAACAGTAGCGTTTACATAGCCTGTGCCTGCTACCGGATTGCCCGAATTGAACCATGTTGGTGCTGCACTCGCAGACGCTATCTTTCCAACATACAATCTACCAGCCTTATATGCAAAAGCTACAACATCTCCTTCAACTGAAGTTGCATAAGTTGCCTCAGTAGAGCCATCAGTATCTATTACTCCAGTACTACCTTTATATCCAGTTTCTGGATAAGAATCAGCACCTATTTTAGAGGATGAAGTTAAATTATTGTTTCCAAGTTTAGAAATACCAGCGTTGCAATCCGTTGCCGAACCCCACCTAACTTCCCAATAATTTCCATTAACATTATCTAATGCAAAAGTAGCCCTTGAATGTGCAAGACCAGAACTTCCAGACAGAGACAGATTTCCTTCATACAATACGCCATTCCAACTACCATTATCACCTGTATCTAACGGATTTAAAGTACAAAAGTTACCACCTGTAGAATTTTGTGGGGTATCAATCATCTGGTCTGTAACAAGCAGATTCTCTGGGCCCATATTATTACCTTGTCCACTACTATCTGTACCCAAACCAGTACCACTAAAATTTGACTGTATCAGTAATACCGTATCAGAATCGGATGTAAACGCTGTGGTTGATGGAGTAAATGTGGCAGTATACCGAGCAACTTTGGAGAACCTAATCTCATCAAAATAACCTTGCATTAAATAACCCCCTGGAGTTCCACTATGGTCTCCAGCGCCTATTGATGGTGCAGTAGAATAGCTATCTATTGAAAAATCAGTACCAGAGTTTGAAACACTTTTGGATACTCCATCTACAAATATATAATTAGTACTACCATCTCTAGAAAAAGCTACATGATGCCAAGCGTTTTGAGTTAAACCAACATTATCAGCTCTAGCATATGACCCGTAGTTATCTATTACAAAGTCCAGACGACCACTTGTGCCGTGACTAATCATAATGAAACCAGCGTTATCGGGATCGGAATCATATGCACCCCAAAGATATGTATTTAAACCGCCGCCCGATGCGGGGTCTTGGGTACAATACACCCAGCACTCCATAGTCCAGTTATTAGCTACTGCGTATTCGCTATCAACAGCAAGTCTTAAATAACCACCATCAAATTTAATACTAGAATCACCAATCTTTTTCTGAGCGGGACTATTCCAAACACCATTGACTGCGGTCACTGTCTGTGCAAATGAACTAGAATCTGCAAAACTACTACCACCAGCAGAGCTATCAAAATTTAAATAGAACCCATTTGTTCCATAAGTCCCAGTATACTTTATTGCTTTCCATTCATTAGTGAGCTCATCGGTTTCACCAAAGTCAGCAGCAGTTAGTGCCTGACCATCTACTACATGAACCTCTGCTATATAACCATCCCAATATTGAGTAGATGTATTACTATTAGTAGTACCATTACCTACCCGAACCCTAACTATCGGATCAGCTGTTCTAAAACAATCAGAATCATAGTTTTGAGCTGGCCATCCAGAACTCATTCCTGACGCCCATTCAGTTACTCTTATACCATTGATATATACTTTGACTCTATTGGAATCGGTTGCTTGCTCAGTATCCATAACAACCACGATATGGTACCAGGAAGATGGGTCCCGAAATACTTGAGATGTACCAACCTCAAAAGCCTGACCTCCACCACTATCTCTATTACTTACTGTTAATACTGGATGTCCACTATTTGTTGTTACGTTTGCAATACCTACGTTCCATCGTCCATCAGAGTTTCCGCAACAAAACAATGTATATTTTGGTTCAATTGTTGAACTATCATTAGTAAATGTATTCCAACCAATCTTTACCCAAGCAGACCATGTAGATGTTCTACGATTACCAGCAACCGTAACATCTCTTTTCAGTGCAGGACTATCACTAACATTCCACCGACTAGAATAATCTATATCATAGCCAGAGGCACCGGAAGCGCCTGAGAGGATACTGGTATCTGCCAATGCACCTGACATTTCAGTTCCTCCTTATGATAGGTTTAATGATGCGACTGCTTGAATACTCGTTGCTGAGCGGACAACATAATCAATTCTGTCCACTGCTGCCGCCGTCGTGGTTAATGTGGGTGCCGTACCACCAACCCAATCCCAGTTAGTACCCCAAGAGCCAGTTCGACTTCCTGAACCATCTTGTGTAAGAAAGATAGAACCACTTTGTCCGGCAACTATATTTGATGGATTGGCAAACGTGATATTGTGGGCCATTGTACAACTAAAATTATTAGAGTCAGCTAAATCTATAGTGACTGTTGCAGCAGATGTAAGAGCAGTGACTTCACCTCTCTGACCTGCTGTCCATGTTGCAGCAGTATCTTTAGCAATTTTAGAAAGAGCTATTGCTGCACTAGAGTTAATATCTGCATTTACTATTGTATCATCAGCAATAATAGCTGAAGTAACTGCCTGTGAAGCCATCTTAGCATTTGAAACAGAACCATCAGCAGGCGTAATTACTGTGCCACCCGACTGTATGCCTCTAAACTCAATAGCATCCCCGGTTGTGGGAGCAACTGCGAAAGTGATATTACTACCACTGATAGTGTATGCTGCGTCTTGCTGAGTAACACCGTTAATGGTCACCCACAATGATTGCTCAGATGGAGGAGTCCATCCAATAGCAAAAGTTACATTGCCATCACCAGTTGCTGAACCTCTCTTGATATCAGCATTTTTAAGCTCCTGGGTGCCCATGTACATATTATGTTACCTCAAGTACTGACGCAAAAATATCTAAATCGTTTGCCACTGAAGCTGTTATCGCAAGAATATCATTCGCTTCCAAGTTCACTGGTTTGTCTAGTACCAAAGTACTACGAGCAGGAACTGGAAGTAAATTACCTATCTTAACGTAAGTACTACCACCATCAACAGTAGCTTCTACAGTAACATCTACACTGTTGGTGCCATCTATATTTGAAATATAGATAGCGTGTAGAATTGCTGTTGTAGCACCAGGACAAGTATATACAGTTGTCCTATTAGTGGTAGACATTGTAGCGCCAGCGTTTTTAAATGCGTTTGCCATATCTTATCTCCTATCCTAACGCCAACGCCATAGCTGCAGCATCAGATACTACTTCTTGAAACGATGGTTCAGCACCAGCTCCGTTACTAGTTAATACTTGAGTAGCTGTTCCAGGACCAGTTGTTGTCGCCTTTGCATCAGCATCCCAAGTAATCACTTGACCATCAGTGCCATCTTTAATGATATTTACATCTATTTTGGTTAGTGCCATTTCTTTATTTCTCTACTTTGTGTTATTTATTAAGCGTCTGCTACACTGACAAAACTTGGATCAGCAACATGGTCAGGTGCGGTCGGCCAAGAATCTGCATGACCACCTTCTTCTGTCCAAGATACTTTGTTTACTGTTGTGTCTGTTGTAATGTTTGGTGCGGCCCATGTAGTAACACCTTCTGCATCAGTTGTTCCTGTCTTGCGTGTGTATGTTACAGGATGTGCTTCGTATGCCTTGACAGCATCAACATTTGCAAGTGCAGCAATCTCTGTTTCTTTTGCATTAGATGTTGTACGAACTGCCGCACGATATGTTTTCCAATCAGCAGGAATTGCAGTACCACCTTCTGCTTCACGGATTGCATACCAATCAGACTGTGCAAGAA